>Ga0256835_1000882_pt1 | contig 19549 bp, 15 predicted proteins | sample PIR30metaG_FD_185972 | JGI IMG/M metagenome (GOLD analysis project Ga0256835, IMG submission 185972) | Hydrothermal vent microbial communities from East Pacific Rise, Pacific Ocean - PIR-30 | ecosystem: Environmental > Aquatic > Marine > Hydrothermal vents | place: Pacific Ocean: East Pacific...
AACTTTTCTACGCCCATGTCCAAACCAATGGCTCTGTTGGTAGGTGAAACCCTGTCCTTTTCTTCCTCTTTTTATGCTTGGACTTGTATTATTGCATACCACTTACCGCTGGCGTATTTCTTTACCCATATCCCCTTTGCTTTTCCCTCTATTTCCCTGTGAATTATTGTCTTCACGCTACCGATCTTGGAGAGAGAAATGCGGTTGTTCTTAGGGTCTATTGAGAAACCGCTCTGGTTGAAATTCAAAGACTTGTATCTTCCCTTCTTCTTATACCTTAGCTTGCCTATTTTCTTGCCGTTCTTCTTCAGGCTAGACAATGCTTTCACATTGCTTTATAACATAACTGGTAATTGACCATTTGCAATGCTTTGGAGTAGACCTTTTTTAGTTCTGGTTTTTCTTCTTCTTTCAGCTTCACTAACTGTTAGTGCTTGTGTTGTGTGTCTTTCTGGGTTATTTTTCTTCCTTCTTTTCTCGCCTTGCTTATTTCTTTTAGTAATCGGTTGTATCGCCCGCGGGCTATCTCCAAGCTTTCTTCCAGTTTTTCTTCCACGGACTTGTTGGGGTATAGTCTGAACTTATAGCTTCTCATCATTTTTCTTCTTTCCTTGACTCTCCACGTATTCTTTCAAAACGTTTAGTGTTACTTGTCCAGACGTGGGGAGGAAATATGATGGTGCCCAGAACACGTTTTTCCATTGTTTTTGTTTTACTTCTGGGAATTTTCTTCGTATTTCGCGAGAAAAGTGATTGTTTTCAGGGCATTAAATTGATGTATTTAGGGATGTCTAGTTTGGGTTTCAATAGCCAATACTTTTACTTTGAACGTGTGCGAGATTTCCCTGACCTTCTGCTTTATGAGGTCCGCAATTCAATTTCTGTTTCTGGGCTAATCATTTTTCTCCTGTATTTTACTACAAAGATTAGGTGGCAATATAACGAATATACTGAATGGGAGCCTTTATCTAACTCGTATTTCACAGTTATCAATAACTCGAACGAACTATGAAAGAGATTGCAAACGATTTATAAAGATTATCGGCTTTAATTTCATCTCCTCCCTCTCGAAAGGGGAATTCCTGCCGATAGTGTTAATTGAACGTTAATTAATCATGTTTTGTTTTCGGTAAAATTGTTTCCCAAGAGCCAAGCTAAAAATGCACCTATTAACTGAACTAATACGATTGCGAAAATTAATTCCCAGTTTTTCTGGGTTATGTATTCTCTCCGAACTAATGAAAATGCTAAATAATTAATAATAATAAATAATGAAAAAACAAAAAGAAATGCTGCATAAGATACACTGGCTATAGATGAATTACCTGTTAGTTTTCCTCCCTCATCAAATCCTTTTAATAATAGTATGAACTGCATAAATCCTAATATTATTGAGACTATTGCTAAGGGATATTTGACATAATACATTGGATTTAACGGAGTAAATAATGTGACATCTGATTCTTCCACAACTTTACTTTTAGTTATCGTATCAAGAAGAGCTAATATCTGAGCAGCAAAGAAATAACTAATCATTTTTAAAAATCCAGTTTCCATTTTGGTTCCCCTAAATCGTTGAATATCTTAAAAATTCTTAAACATTGTACTATTAGATGCTAATAAAGACATAACCTAAAAATCTTCTTTAGCTGAAACTTTTCTATGAGTATGACTAATTTTTCACCTATGAAAATTAAGAAAGAACTGGAACATCGTATTGAGGGGGATATTATTATCGATGACATAACTAGATATTTGTTGTCTACGGATGGTAGTTTTTATAAAATCATCCCTACTGCAGTTATTTATCCTAAAAATGAGTTTGACGTGGTTGAAATAGTAAATTATTGCAGAGCTAATGAACTTAGTATTCATCCTAGAGGTGGTGGTAGTGGATTAGGAGGACAATCTCTTGGGAGAGGCGTGATAATTGATTTTACTCGTTATATGAATAAGATCTTAGACATAAATTATGATAAGGGTTATGCTTGGGTTCAGCCTGGAGTACGACTTGGAGAATTAGAAAAAAGATTAAGGGAACATGGGTATTTCTTCCCTCCTGATCCTTCTTCTCGAGATTACTGCACTATTGGTGGGAACATCGGGACAAATGCTTCTGGTTCGCACTCAGTAAAATATGGGAATGTTAGCGATTATGTAGATACTTTGGAAGTAATATTAGCTAATGGAGATATAATACGCACAGGTCCTGTATTTTTAAAGGATCTTTTGGAGTCAAGTACAAAACTTAATAGTTATGAAAAAATTTCACAGGAAATGCTTGAACTAATTAATAAAAATAAAGAATTAATAAAGAATGGTTATCCAAATGTCCGTTTTAATGTGTCTGGTTATGAACTAAGAGGATTAGTCAAAAACAATACCCTCGATTTAACAAGATTATTTGTTGGTTCGGAAGGTACCTTAGGGGTTGTTGTGAAAGCAAAGCTACGTTTTAAAAAAGCCCCTTCTAAAACGGCGTTAATAGTAGCATATTTTGATGATCTAGAAAAAGCGGGAGAAGCAGTATGGATTACTCTAAAACAATCTCCTTCCGCTATAGAAATCATGGATAAAACATTGCTTGACTTAGCTAGAGAAAAGTACCCCTATTTGGATCGTTCCTTACCAAAGAATTTGCATTATATGTTGTTAATTGAATTTGATGGAGAAAACATAGAACAACTTGAGAAAAAAGCTGAAATAATAACTAATGAATTAACGATAAAAAAAGCTCTTGCTTTTAAGATAGCATCTTCAACAGACCCTGAAGAACAAAAATTATTATGGGAAACTAGAAAAGCAGCGGTTCCATTACTTTACAAATTAAAGATTAATGGAAGAAAAATAGTTGGATTTATAGAAGATGGTGCCGTACCTCCGAAAAAATTACCACAGTACATGACTGCGTTATATGATATTAGCCAGAAATACGAAATTCCTATGGCCATTTATGGGCATGCTAGTAAAGGGCTTCTACATGTCCGTCCTTTTGTTAATCTTAAAGATCCAGTGGATTTGGAGAAAATGGAGCAGATAATGCTTGACGTTGCAAATAACATATGGAAACTAAAAGGGACTGTTTCTGGAGAACATGGAGATGGTCGTGTTAGAAGTTTTTTAATAAAACAACAATATGGCCCATTATTCGAAGTCTTTAAAAAAGTAAAACAAATTTTTGATCCTTATGGATTATTTAATCCTAACATTAAAACAGGAAATAAACAGAATAAAATGATTGTTCCTGGTGAGATCAGATATGGAAAAGATTACAAGATCAATTTTCTGCCAGAATTTGGGCTTTCTTGGGAGAATGAAGAGTTTGTAGATGTTATTGAGACATGTCATGGCTGTAGCAAGTGTACAACAGTCACAAATGTTGTAAGAATGTGCCCTATTTATAAGCAGACTCGGGAAGAATATGCAACACCCAAAGCAAAAGCAAATGTTTGGAGAGGCATTATTTCAGGAGAGTTAAGTTCAGAATCTCTTCAACTTCCTATCTTCAAACAAATAATGTTTGACTGTGTGGGATGTCAGTCATGCTATTTAGAGTGTCCTTCTAATGTAAATATCCCCAAACTAGCATTAGAAGGAAAAATACAAGTCGTTAAAAAAAAGGGACTTGGTATAAGGGAAAGAGTTCTAAGTTCTTTTGGCAATATTGGTTATCTAGTTTCTCCATTCGCTTCTTTAGCTAATTTTTTTGTGGGGTTATATATTTCGCGGTGGTTTTTAGATAAAACGCTTAAAATTACAAAACATCGCAGGTTGCCCGAATTTAAAAATCCGACTTTTATTAAGAATTTTCATAAGAAATATGGAGATAAATTAGTTCCTAGTGATAAACCAATTAAAAAAATAGTCTATTTTGTTGGTTGTAGCGCTAATTATGTTGATCCCGAGATCGGAGAAAGTCTAGTAAAGGTAATGAAAAAAAACAACATAGAGGTCGCAATACCAAAGCAATATTGTTGTGGGGTACCCATGTTAGCAAATGGAGATGTAGAAAAAGCCAAAAGATATGTTAAAAAGAATATTGATAGCTTGCTTCCATTTATTGAGGATGGATATGACTTAGTGGTAACTTGTTCTTCCTGTGGTTTAGCACTAAAAAAGGAATGGAATGATCTATTGGGTACAAAAGAAACAAAAATAATTTCTGATAAGACATTTCATTTTTCGGAATATCTTTCTATTCTAAAGAAAGAAGGATTACTTAACGAGGAGTTCTCATCAATGGATCTTTCTGTTGGATACCATTGGTCATGTCATTTAAAAGCACAAGAAAGTGCTAAAGATAAGTCATTTGAGCTGTTAAAATTAGTTCCTGGTGTGAAGGTTGAACCGATTGATGAAGGTTGTTGTGGTATTGCTGGAACGTGGGGGTATAAAAAAGAAAATTACGATCTTTCTATCAAAATTGGTTCTGGTCTTTTAAAAAAGCTTTCTTCTGAAAACATTCAGTATGGCTGTACTGATTGCCCGACTTGTAAACTACAAATGGAGCATGGCTCTAAAAAATCAGTTCTTCATCCGGTTCAAATATTAGCATTAGCTTATGAAAAATAAAAATAACTTTTTACAAGATTTATTTAGGTTGCTTTTTCTAAAACGTGTTTTGGATAGTAAATGACATTCTTTCCTATCAGGTGATTTTTCTATTTTTTTTCTATTATTCTGACGCACTTGATTTTTCCTATTTTGCCCATTGTTGTAGAGTTTTGACCGATACTTTTAGGATTTTAGAAGCCGCTTTTAAAGCATAGTGTCGCTCCATAACCACTAACGTCTATACTTGCTCAAATAATACATAACAGTCTCGGTAGGCGGAAACTCTATAAGGTCTGAAACCTTTTATTCTTGTGAAGATCATAAGGTCTGCGACGTTTATTTAAGCTATAAACAATTTTAAAGAGGGTGTTTGATGCAGTCAAAACCAAAAACAATCATAATTACCACGTTAAAGATTTTACTGGTGGTATTAGCAATTTTAGGTCTCACAGGACTCATGATTATCTGGGAAACAGGAGAACCACCTAAAAGAGAAATGGTCATCTCTAATCTAAACGGAACCATAACCGTATACCGCGATGATAGAGGCGTTCCCCATATTTTAGCGGAAAACCTTAACGATTTGTTTTTTGTCCAAGGTTATCTATATGCACAAGATCGTGGGTGGCAATTAGAATTAGTACGTAGAATAATAAATGGTGAGTTGTCTGAATTAGCTCCGACTTTTGGTAGTGATAGCTCAGTAATCAATGCTTTTTATAAGACTGATTTGTTTTTGAAACAAATAGGCTTAAAAAGAAATGCTGAAGCATTAATTAAGTTTATTAGTCCTGAATTACGTTCTTATATGCAGTCTTATGTGGATGGTTTAAATTATTATATTAGAAACCATGGTGATAATCTCCCTGTAGAACTCAAACTGTTAAATTTGTTAAATAATATGGAATTAAGAATGCATGAATGGGATGTGGCAGATTCGTTAGCAGTCCAAGGGTATATGGGTTTAGCTCTTTCTCTTCATGGAGCTACAACAGATCTGCTCCGAAGAGACTTTGCTCTTAAGATTGGTTTAGAAGCTACCGATTTTTTGATGCCTTTACATCATCATGGAGCTAGAGAATGGTTCTTTAATTTAACTAAAGATAATTTATTGCCTCCTGATTATATTTCTTCTCAAAGTTTGCATGATCTGCATTACAATAACATTAGTCCTGAAAAATTTCTGCCAGAACCACTTGTAGAATTGATTGGAGAAACAATTGGGCATGGAAGTAATAACTGGGTGGTAGGTCCAAATAAAACAGAAAATGGATATCCCATATTAGCAAACGACATGCATCTTGACTTAACTACTCCGGGAATTTGGTACGAGATCCATATGTATGCACCGGGATATCATGTTTGGGGATGGTCTTTGCCAGGGGCACCTATGATCGTTGCGGGTCATAATGACTATGTTCAATGGGGATTTACAAACACTATGGCTGATGTTGCAGACCTTTACTATCTTAAAATGACCGCTGACGGAACAGGTTATTATATTAAAGATCAAATCAAAAAATTCGAAATTGTAAAAGATCAAATAAAGCTAAGTAATGGGACTATAAAAAACATAGAAATTAAAATTTCTGAGTTTGGTCCACTAATAGAATTTGGAAACATGACTTACGCGTTTCAATGGCCTATGGAATATGCTATTCCCGAGAACAATATATTTGAAGCAATATATAACATGAATACTGCTAAAAACGCCATTCAATTCAGAGAGGCATTAAAAACATTTTCATTCCCTGGTCAAAACGTTGTATTTGCCGATATTTATGGAGAATTTGGATATCAGTATACAGGATTGATTCCCATTAGAAGCAACGGATATGGGATTATCCCTTTAGATGGCTCATCTGGGCTATATAATTGGACTGGCTTTATTCCTTTCAATGATCTTTATCATGTAATGAATCCATCTCAAGGATACTTTGCGTCTGCAAACCAGTATTTGGTTCCTGAGAACTATACTTACTATCTTTCTGGAAGTTATGCGCCTTCTTACAGGGCGGATAGAATAAACCAATTGTTATCAAGCAAAGATAAGCTTTCTATAGATGATATAAAAACAATTCAACAAGATACTTATTTCATACCAAGAACTACTTTTCAATCTTTATTAGCAATGCTTCCCCGTGAAAATCTTACCGCAGAGGAAACTACCGTCTTAGATTACGCACTTAGCTGGAATGGATTTGCCAATCGAAGTGATATGAAAGCGCCAGCATTTTTTGCATGGTTAGGATATTTTACTTATAATACGTTATACGATGATCTTGGTCCAGACTTGTTTTTCTCCGCTGTTGCTTGGAATTACTTTGATATGTTAAGTACTATGTTGAAAAACTCTTATTCATATCCTTTATTTGATAACAATACAACACCTCAAATAGAAACAGCTATAGATATTGCGCTAGAATCCATTAAAAATGCAACTTCTTTTCTCTATACTACCCTTGGAGGTAATCCCTTATTATGGAGCTGGGGTGCTATTCATAAAGCCAAATTTGGCCATTTCTTAGGAGATGCCTTTAATTTCTTAAATCCTTCATTGATTGATGCAGATGGAGCTCAATACACTGTGAAACCTGGAACTGCCCCGTTCTGGAAATACGATGATAAACTTGGTGCATATCTAGATTTTACTCAAACAATGGGATCTTCAGAGCGAGTGATAACTTTAGTTCAACCTGGGTTTCATGAGGTCTACGTAGTAACTCCCCCCGGTGAATTAGGACAGCTGAATTCTGGCCATTATTCAGACCAATTAGCTTATTGGGCTGAAGGAAATTACTATCGGACATTTTTTGATATAAATTATGTCAAAGCAAATTACTCCCTACAAACAACATTTAAACCCGCATGAGTATTCTTCAATGATGAAGAGCATTAGTATTTTGATAGGTTTTTCAACACTTACAACCCTCTTTTCTTTGTTAATGCTTTTTACGGCAACTGGGACAAATATAGCGTACATTATTACTTTATTTGGGCTATTAGTGTTATTGTTCGGGTATGGTCTTTATTTTCAATCTAATCGCGGAGATGAAGAAACAGAAGAACCATTTGACGTGGCTGTCAGGATATACATTACCTTCGTAACTATGTTTATTGGTTTTTTGTTAATTGTTATGATCCATGAAAGTTCTTTAACTTACGCAATATCTGCTTCTGAATTGGTTCTTTTCTTTTCATTATTAGTTTTGTTACAAAAATGGCCTTCAAAAAACAATAAAGTCAGGTTTACCAATGGGCAAATTACTAATATCCATTCGATATATAGCTCTGCAATAATAATGGGCGCATTATTTGTCCTAATAGGGATGTTTTCTGGAAATATATCTCCAAGAACAACAATTACATGGATCCAAACAAAACTAGATGCAGGAGTACTATTCTCTCTATTAATCTCAATTTCAGTTGTTTTATCTCTTCTGATTGGTATTTTATTAAGAGATAATCTGATAATTGAACAACCAGAAAAAATAGAATTCTAATTTTTCTAATTTTAACTCTGTCGGCTGGAAGTCCCCTTCCGCAAGGGAGGGGGATAAAAGCCGATACACTCTTTTACTCCCTCATACCAGCGTAATACCAGTATGGAGCCTATACGCTGGGAAAAACGTTATTACCATGAAAAAAAATCATTAAACAAACAAGGAAAAACAGGAAAAACAACGGGACATAAAACTGAGCAACAGAGTAGTTGTTTGCGGTTTTTGCGGGTGGGAAGCAGACAGAGACTACAACGCTTTCCTAAATATCCTCAAAATCAAGACAGGGGCAGAACGCCCCGTAGGGCTTGTGGAGAGTATCCTAAAAAAATACCCCGAACCTTTTCTTACAAGGAAGTGGTCTTGGGTCGAGTCTTCTTGATGAAGCAGGAAGCACCTCGCAAAAGCAAGGGATAGTTCACTTTCATTTTTGAAGTATTTTTTCTGCTATCTTCAAAGCTTTTTCAGTTTCATTTGTTATGATTAAATCTGCTCCTCTCTCAATAATTTTTATTATGCTTTTTTCTTTATCTATTGTCCAGGGAATTACCCTTATCCCATTTTCATGCGCTTTTTTGATCTTTTTTTTAGAAGCAAAATAATGAAATGGATTGATACTGTATGCATTAATTTCTAAAGCGGTTTTTAAATAATTCTTAATAGGAAACACGTATAATACTCCTAAATTATAATCGAATTTTTTATCTAATAATTTAAGTGCATCGTGAAAAAATGAAGAAATTACCCAGCTACTTTTCGGGGTAAAAGAGCTTAGATAATTTCCTAATTCTTCTCCTGCAGAAGCAGTTTTTAACTCAATATTTAGATTGATCTCGCCATCAAATGCCTTTATTACTTCTGCTAACGTGGGCATTACTTGACCGTTACCGAGATCTAGTTTTTTAAGTTCTGCAGTGTTCATTATTTCAGGTCTTTTTTTTAAACCCAGTTTTTTTAGTGTCATGTCATGCCATACAATAAATTCTCCATCTTTAGTCAAATGGACATCAAATTCAATCCAAGAAGCTCCTGCCTTAATTGCATTATTAAAGGCCATTAATGTATTTTCAGGTTTTTTATAACCTCTATGGGCGCAAATAATGTCTGCCGGTTTTTCAATTTTAGAAATTCTTTCAACCATTTTTTTTCACAGTCAACATGTATTTGATTTTAAGTAAAAGTTGTCCTTTTTATGTTAATTAATCTGCTAAGTATGTATAGTAAAAGTGTGGGAAAAAATACGTATTTGTTTTAAACACGGTACCTATTCAAATTCAATACATTTTTATGATGATTATAAAACACCCAATTGAGGTAGTGACTGTGAGCAATACAACATCAAGTTTTGTTAATGATGTAAAGCTAATCATTTCTTCTTGGAAAAAACAACCAAAAATAACTCGTTTATTGGATTTAACTAGTATATTAGGAATCTTCGTGTTTCTAACATTATTTATTCTACTAAAAGTTCTTGACCTTCCTCTAACAATGGGAAATGTTACTATTATAATTTATCCCCTATTAATTTCTGGCGCAACGGCAACACTAAGAACACAAATAGCTGAGAATCCAGAGAGTACCGACAAAGCGTTGTATCATTGGTTAGTAATGCTAGTTGCTTTCAGCGTACTTGCGGCATTAATCGTCTTTGTAGTACGGTACTAATTTTAATTCTATTGGCGTGAAGTCTTCTTCCTTAGGATGGAGAATGAAAAACAAATAATATTATTATTTATTTCTTATTCAAACAACTCCTAAGACTATGCTACAAAACACATCAATATCCTAAAACAACCATTAACCGCAAAATACGAAAAAAACAAAAGCTGTGGAATGAAGTGTTCTGGATACAATAATACTCTTGTCTCCTCACAACCTTTGAACTGGAACGTGAAAGTAAAACTAAACGTGCTGAAAATACGTTGAAAAACGAGGGCAATATAGAAAGAAAGAGAGATATGGCTGAGAGATAATAAACTTGAGACGGAGTGACAAGGTATTTATTTGTTCTGCACGTGGTTGGCTAGAAAGTAGCCATAGACTATGATGCTTCTTTGAGCATTTTGGAGACAAGGCTGGGGCTCTCCGTTTTATAACGCCTGTTTTGGGAGACTATAAATCTACCCTAAATCATTTTTTATAATAAAATTTATAATAAATAAAGGAAGTGGTTTTGGGGCAAGTCCTTCTTGATATCTTCATAATGTATATAGATGTTAAAATTGATTTTATTTTATATCAATACTGTTTTTTAATTAATATTTTTATTTTTTATTTTTGTTATGTGCTATTAAATTGCCCACATTAGCTTTATTTTAGCCCCATAATCATAATAGTTTTAAGTCCCTTCTCGAGGAATTAGTAGGAAAATATTTTTCCAATAGGATACTAATATTACTTTAACTCTATTGGTGGGAAATCCCCTTCCGAAAAGTGGGGGAATGAAAGCCAATGATTCATATAGTTATCATATTATTTAGCTATATAGTATCATGAAACAGAAAGTCCCCTGTGAAAGAAAGGAATTTCACATCACAATATTAATCTTCAATATTTAAAACAGAAAAAGAGAATTTACGAACTTAGAATTCAAATAAAAAAGTGATCCTTGTGTCTATAGGTGCTCCTCAAGAATTAGAACTAAACTCCATCTCAGAATCTTCAAAAGAACAAAACCAAAAATATGTTTCTTACAACATTACTTGTAGAGATGGAAAGGCTAAAACTCTAAAAATTAAAATAAACAATAAGTGGATTGAGACACCATTATTTATACCTGGTCATTCTTTTAGAGGGAAAAATGGCAATCCTTATTTCTGGGAAAAAACGGTAATAGGACCCTTAGAATTTGAAAAAATAGATGTTTCGGCAATAATGGTAAATGCTTATGATCTAAGAAATTTAATTAATGATACTCCTATCCACCAATTACTTGGTTTTGAAGGTGTTGTTTATATTGATTCTGGAGGATACCAATATTTATCTAAAAAAATCATTCCCAACCCAGAAAAAATAATGAATATCCAAGAAAAAAGCAATGCAGATATTATAGTTCCATTGGATCGACCGATACCACGCAAACCAACTGAAGAACAAATTAGATTATCAATTCAGGATACTTTAAAAAACAATTTACTATGGCAAGAAAGATTTGGTGAAAGAGTGTTGCCAGTTATTCACGGGACCGAATTAAAACATTTAGTCAACCAAATGGAAGAATTATCAGAACCTAAAATCGTTGGGATTGGAAGCCTTGTTCCACAATTTATGTATACTAGTAGGAAAAAAACAATTAGTCTGATTTCAAGTTTTACAAGTCTTTATCCTGATATATATCTCCATGCATTTGGTGTTTCGTATTCACTTTCTTCATTATTATTTCTAATAGGTGTTGATTCTGTGGATTCTACTTCATGGATCCATAATTCTAGATTTGGAAGCATGAGGCTTCCCTATCAAGGACCACGGTCCGTTGCCCTCCGAACAAAGTCTGTTTCCAGACATAAATCTTTAACAAGAAATGAATGGGAATCTTTCAAATGTAGTTGTCCGATATGCTCATACCAGGACAGAGACAAGGTATGGGAAATGCTTATGAGTTGGAAGGCGCTGGGTTTCAGAACACGTTCTATTCATAATGTTTTTGTTAACTTAGAATTAGCAAATGAGATAAAAGAGAAAATTTGTTCTAATTCTCTAAAGTCTTATATTAACGAAGTAATCTCTAAAACCTCTTTAAGTTATTTGCTTAAAGATGATAAACTAAGACAAGAAATCTTTCAGTTGGTCTGATATATCATATCTAAAATTTATGATGAAAAAGTTTTCCTAAAAATATTTTTTAAAAAAAATTAATACTTGATATTTTTAACGGATACATTCAAGAATGTTGTTTGAGAAAATAAATCGATGTCATCAATAGATGAAGAAACGGGTGCATTTGTTAAAGTATTGGAGAGGTCGAGAAAGAGGGGATTTCAGTTTATCTTTGACCTCTTTATTGCCTTTATTACAATAGTAATCTTAGAAATCGGTTCTCTTTATATATTGTTAAAATCTTCTGCAGCCCCATTAATTGGGCTTTACCAATTTATTCGCTCTATAATGTTGTTTTATTCTGCATTAATGGTCATATTAACATTAGGAGTAATTATTGACACATGGTGGTCCATAGGAATTTTTGGAGAGAATAAACTAAGTCTTGTAACCGGGGTTTTAATAGTAGTACTTGTTTTTTCATTAATAATCTCTGTATTCTCTAAAAGAGTGTTACTTACACCAATCGGGGGTGTTACTTCAGAGACAATTGTTAGTTTTTATGTTATTAGTCAAATGTTTAGTGCGATAGTTATTATTTACTTTTTATGGGCAGGAATCCCCCATTTTGCGCTTACAAGTGATATGAAGACCGCTATTGAAGATTTACATAATCAGATACGTAAGAAACATGCTTATAATTTTGAAATTAACAAATCTATTGAAAAAGCAGTAGAATGGCTTAAAATAAAACAGCTTGAAGGTGGGATATGGGGGGAAGAACATCCATTATTAGAGACAGCTTTGGTATTAAAAACATTCTTCAACATTAGATTACCTCTTTCTTATAGTTGGACAGTGACAAATCAAGGAATTGAAGAAGTTAGAAGTATAGAACATACTTATTATGTATTAATAGATCTAGTCCAGAGTATTGAGCTCGATGAGACTCCTGAAAAATTACTCGGGCTAGAAGCAATTGCATTATATGACCGTTCAAATATTGATGCTAATCATCCTTTATTTCAGGAATGGAGAAAAAAAATAAAAGCCATGTCTGAATGGGACTTAATTCAAGAGCTAAACAAATACGATCCTAAAAACGATATTCAGAGTACCCCCATTTTCTTCTATATTGTTCCCTTCTTTAAATTAATGGAGGATGTTGAAACATTAAAAATTGCAGTGGATACAATTGGCGCCACAATAAATCTTATTTTAGAGCGATATAGAGCAAGCTATCAGACGAATCAGCCTTTCGATATACACCCTAATATGATTGCTTTGCTCTATATAACTTTACTTCGACTTACAGATGATCGCTGGACTACTCCTCCTTATGAGGATAAAGATGAGGATGAACTAGAAGAAGAAATATATGCATCTTTGGAAGCGGTTTCTGATTTGTCTTCTTCACCAGGAGTACCTACTCCCCCTACACCGCAAGCACCGAATACTCCTCCTGTTTCAACCCCTCATTCATCACAGACGTATCCCCAACAAACACCAACTTCAACCATAGGGCCTGGTAGAGCAAATATGGCAGGCATCAGGGCTCTTCTTAAAAGATTGCAGTATCCTGAGGGATATTGGAAAGATGGTATCATCCCGACTTCTAATTGTTTGATAACCATCGCAGATCAGGAAACACCTGAAGACTTTAATGTTAAACTTGCAATTAATTATTTGAAGACTTTACAAAGCCCCGATGGCTCATGGTATGAAGATATCAAGAAAACTTGTGCAGCATTAACCGCACTCTACAAAGTCAACACTCAAATTGTTTATCCAATAGACTAAAAATAATGAGTGTAATAATTTCTCTTTCCTTCCTATTTCAGCTATTACTAATTATAGTAAATATTTCTTTTTTAGTAATCGCTTCTATTGAAGACTGGAAATATAGAGAGATTCAAGATAGAATTTGGCTGTATATGTTATTATTCTCTTTACCATTAGTAGCAATAAAAATAGTCTTAGACAAACCAACTATAATTTTTTATGTTTATTATGGGCTGAATGTCTTCTTTGGTATTATGTTCGGTCTCGTGATGTTTTATACCGGCGCATGGGGTGGAGCAGATTCTAAGGCAATAATAGTTCTCTCAATCACTTATCCGTTCCTTCAAATAATAAATCCACCGTCTAATTGTTTCATGCCTGCAATTCTAGGAATAAGTATTAATTTCTTGATTTTCTTTTTATCATTGGTAATTGCTTTCGCAGTATATAACGTATTGTTTTTTGTGCGACATAAAGAATTATTTCAAGGGGTCGATGGAAGCATTATAAAAAAAATAGGGGTATTTATCTCAGGATATAAAGAAAAAATAGATCTCTTAAAACAGAAAAAATTCTTTGACATAGCAGAAGAGTATGATGGAAATAAATGGATATTATCTTCCGCTTTTTCTAAAGTATTGGATGAAGAAGAAGAGAAAGAATATATCGAGAAAGAAAAAGAACTAATTTCATTGTTAGAAAAATCTGGTAAAAAATACGTTTGGATAAAACCTCAACCTCCCGGAATCTTATTTGTACTCTTAGCCTTTTTGTCATACATACTATTTGGGTCTCCTGTTCTAGAAAAACTATTATGCTAACGAATTAATTTTATTCCCAAACGTTGTCATTTTATAGTTTTTTTATAATTTTTATCTTGCTGGGATGATAGAGAGAAGAGCCAACTGACAAATGATGATCCTAGCTCAGACTTGACCAGCATTAAGCTCTTTTTTTGAGAATTAATTTTATTTTTTGAATCTGCTTATTTTTTATTTTTTTTAATGAATACAATTAAAAAAATGGTCGGGGCGCCGGGATTTGAACCCGGGACCTGTGGATTTATGCACTGACCCCACGTCATCCCTTTTCGGTCATGGGGCAATTCTACAGTCCACCGCTCTGCCAGCTGAGCTACACCCCGCCGATTAATTACTTCTTAATCGACATCTCAGCTAACTCATGATTGGAATTAACTTCGGATATTTTATGCGTTTCGATTATTCTGCTCTTCAAACTTGTCACATCGCTTACAAAATAAATCTAAAACACAAAAAAACACATTTTTAATAAATGGAGGTAATGACGAAGGTTTAAATTTTCATCCGTTTTTAATTCTATCGGTGTGAGGTCCATTTTCTTCTGGAAAGATTGATTAAGAAATAAAAAACGAACCGATACTGAAACTAACATCTTTTTTATAGTTATTATTGATGCAAGGCTGGAACCACTCATCTCGTGGCGTCTGCAGAAATTTCTCTTAAAATCGCCTTCAGAAAATGTATTACTGAATGTGAGCTTGGGGAAAGCCTCTTCTAAGAAGCACAAATCCACTTGTGAAAGCGAGGATCAGCTCACTATATGCCACAAAATTTAAACTTTAATTGCTTTATAGTCTCTTTTTCTTCAATATTTGCTTCTTCAAATAGTTTTTCTGAAGATAACGCGTTTTGTGGGTCTAAGAGCAAAGGAGTTACTGCGCTGGGAATAAACAACATTTTAGCACCTTCAATACTCCAATATTCTGGGTTTTCATGTAACCCATAGACATACACAAAAACATCATAATTGATCTTTTTATATGGGAGCTTAGCTAACGTATTAGGTGAATCTTGAAGAGAAGTTATACTTCGCACCCCAAAGTTTAATACTTCATCTTTTAATTCTTCAGGTCCATCATAATACTTAAGAACAATTCCTTTTAGCTGGTCTAATCCAAATTCAGCATAAAATATTTGTTGTTCTTCTATTAATGTTTGAAACATATTTCTTACTTGTCTTTTTCCGTTAGCAAAAGTAATCGCTCTATGAATCGTAGCGTAAAATCTACCAGATGCTTCAAAAATGTCTTCTTTAGTAAGGAAGTCTGAAGCACCGTTTTCAATCATTTTAAGGACTAAATTAATGTTATGATCCTGTGAAACAGCTATTACATACACGTCAGGATTATGTTTTTTGATTTCATCTATGTAATAAAGCCCTTCTTCGTTTTCTAAATAATTATCTAAGAAAATTATATCATACTTGTTCTGACTGACCTTTTCAAGCATTTCCTTGATGCTTACGGCTTGATCAGCTTCTAAGTTTGGGAAATGGTTTTTCAAATGCCTCATTAAAATCGTGATTGCGTGTTCCTCATCATCGACTATTAGTGTATTGAATTTTTCATCTGTCGGGGAACTCATTTCTTTCAATTTAAAATATTCAAACTCATATATTTTCTTTTGTGACTTGTCACTCCAAAGAGAGGAATTATGAGAACGAACATGATCATACTTCTGTAAAATATATTCCATGAATGATACCATGGTATTATTTGAGGCTTTATTTAAGAATAGTGCACATCAAAATATGGCATCTTCTATTGGGAATGTGTTTTCCCGATTATTAAGCAAGAAAAAACAAGCCAATATGTGCCTCATCGGGGAGGTAAATACGGGGAAGAGCACTCTAGCAAACAGGATAGGGATGGACTTTGCGGGAAAACCAGTAAGTAGAGTCAGTGAAATCCCTCATGAAACAAGATCCATTCAGACTCTTGAAAAAGTAGACTTTCAAAAAGATGGGACCCAATTAGAACTCACTATTATTGACATGCCAGGTATTGCGACTAAAGTTGACTGGAGAGAATTTACAAAATATGGCTTAAATAAGAACGAAGCTATGACTCGGGCAAAAGAAGCGACAAAAGGGATAATAGAAGCAATTAAAGAATTAAACAATATAGATTTAGCCTTAGTAGTAATGGACAGCACAAGAGTTCCTTTCGATCAAGTTAATCTGACCCTTTTAGGCGCTTTAGAAATGCAAAAAAAACCTTTTATTATTGTCGCAAACAAAACGGATCTGCCAGAAGCAAGTCCTGAAATGATTAAAGAGACGTTTCCACAACATATAGTAGTTCCAATTTCTGCTCTTACCGGCGAAGGAATAGAGGATTTATATGAGGCTATCGCAAAGATCGCTAGTTAGGAGGGATGCTTGGAAATGTCAAGTTCAGTAGTAAGAGTAGATTTTATTCCAGAAGTCACAGTAGAAAAACTTTCATTACCCAATAGGCTAGATCTAATTTTGGATAGTGTTGCGAATAACAAAGTGGTTGTTATAGAAAAAGCATTAGAGCCTCAAGAAGAACTCGCTTTAATACAGAAAACAATGGAAAGAGTAGATGCAGATAAATTTACTGGGATCAAACTTTTTTCACTAAAGTCAAAAGTAAATAATGGGAAATCTTTTTTCTCAAAAACAAAAGAGCTTACTTTTTCAGTAATCGCTCCTTCAGATGCTGTTCAAGTAACAGATATCAACGGGATACTATCTCTAAGCATAGCACAGTAACTTCTCGAAAGAATAATGCAAATTAAAGTAGTTTAAAGTTTTAATTTTTAATCTAAAAATCTAAGAACCCCTATCTTATTCTGATCTCAATGACAATCATAGGCACTGCTTATTATAATAAACAAAAGTATTCTTTTCTTAGCTTTGACGAAAAAAAAGCTATATTATTCCCCAAAGAAAAGCTCTTGTCGCTAATAATTGATCCACATAAAATCATTTCTCAAAAAGAGATAGAAACCGTGTTATCCAACCTAAAATTCGACATTCCTGTGGCTCCTTCTAAAATTGTTTGCGTCGGTAGAAATTACCAAGATCATGCTATCGAACTAGGTAATCCCATTCCAGATGAGCCACTAATTTTTTTAAAACCACCTTCTTGTCTTAATCCTACGAACAGTCCAATAATTTATCCCCCTACGACTAAAGATCTCCACTACGAGGGTGAGATTGCTTTAGTAATGAGAAAAAGAATAAAAGATGCATCTAAAGATGAGTTGCTAAATATCAGTGGATTATTTGGCCTTACTTTGTTTAATGATGTTACGGCTAGAGATTTACAGAAAAAAGACAAAACATGGACAAGAGGTAAGGGTTATGATACTTTTGGTTGTGTGGGACCATGGATAAGGTTGGAACCAATAAAAGATTCTTATATAATAACTACTAAACTAAATGGTAATTTAAAACAGAAAGGAAACACATCAACCATGAAATTTGATTTTTATGACATTATTTCCTATATCTCGAGTATTATGACGTTAGAACCTGGTGACCTTATTCCTACCGGTACACCTAGTGGAGTTGGCCCTATGAGTCCTGGTGACATTGTAATTATTTCATCAGAAGACCTCGGATCACTAAAAAATCCAGTTATTAATAAATTGGAATAACTTTTTATTTTTTATACTTTTTTCATGCGAAAATTTATAGCAGATTTCATACTTATTTATGGATAGGTGTACAATTGGACAAGGCCAAAACTAATAATAACACATAATAAAGTAAAACAAGGCAAATACAACGCTTTCAACCTTACGCTCTAAAAACTTAAAAATTAGAATTTCAATATTGAAACTAATCTAATAACCATGGGTGAACAAATTAATGCCCCGCGAAAAAAGAAAAACATTACTTCTCCATCCATTAAGGAGAGAAATCTACAAAATAGTCTCTGAATTTCCTGGCTCATATTTTTTCGAAATAGCCAGTGCTCTCGACTTACCTCACGGTACCGTCTCATGGCATCTTAAAAAACTGGAGAAAGCAGGGCTAGTAAGCACAATAAAATATGGAGGGAGAAGAGTATATTTCTCAAAGGCGCTACGATCCCCTGAAATTGAAAGGGCTTTCGTAGTTCTAAGAAGTAAGGCAACTCAACAAGTATTTGAATATATTTTAAATAATCCTGGTTGTTACCAAGTACAAATAGCTGAAAACTTAAAGCTTCATCATGATACAGTTCGGCATCACGTAAAACGTCTAAAAGATGTGGGACTAATTGAAATGGTCAAGGAGGGTAGAACTGTCAGGTATTTTATAGGAGACGTAGGAAAAAAAATAATCGAAGGAAGCACAGAAATTATTTCACGGGCCTATATAGAATATCTTTTTTCAAGACTTGAAGAAGAATGTTTTCATCCCGAAATTGTCGAACTTGAACTAAACAAAGTTACCATAAGGGTAAGTTGTCCTGGTAAAGAAGATGCATATTTAAGTATTGAACTGAAAGGATGGGAATTTATAAAAGAAAAAGCACACGAAGAAGAAGAAAAACCAGAGCTTACTATCACCTCATTAAAAGAAAACACAGACCAGCAAGAAGAAGCCGAAGAAAGTACCTAACATTAAAAGTAAAATGCATTATTATGGCTTCTCTTTCCTTTTTTCTTCATTTTTCTTACGTTTTAAAAAACATCGTAGTGTAACTCTTTTTCGTGTTACACAATATTTATGAAAGCTATAAAACTTAAAAAGGAAGACATACAATAATGTCACGTAATTAATTGGGGTTTCATTCAATTAAAGGTGCGGTAAATGACAACAACTTCAAGTTTTACACTAGCAAAAATGTGTGTTATCGACGAATCACAACCGATTGTGCTTCCAGAGGAATTCTTAAAGGCACTTCAGCCTGATGGCAAAAAGTACGCCATAATGATTTTAGCTCCCAATACAAAAATAATCCGCATCATTCCAACGAATTCGGCGGAGGTAGCAAAAATCACTATCAACATTGGCAGACTTTCTCCAGACTTCTTAAGAAGAATGGGGAGCATTTTCATTAGACTAGGTATTAAAACGTTATATTCTACAGGTCTCTGTTTTACACAAGATAATTGCTCATATGAAGGATATGTAGATTCCTCAGAACTAGAAAATATTCCTCTAAATGTAAAAAG
>Ga0256835_1000883_pt1 | contig 19549 bp, 17 predicted proteins | sample PIR30metaG_FD_185972 | JGI IMG/M metagenome (GOLD analysis project Ga0256835, IMG submission 185972) | Hydrothermal vent microbial communities from East Pacific Rise, Pacific Ocean - PIR-30 | ecosystem: Environmental > Aquatic > Marine > Hydrothermal vents | place: Pacific Ocean: East Pacific...
AAAAAAGAATAGTAATATTGATGAGTGGAAGATAAGTTCTTGTAATACTCCAAATAACTTATGGAGTGGTTAGGAATGAGAGGTATTAAAATTAGAAACAAAAAGAAAAAGATCTCAACATTATTTGTTTTGGCATTAATACTTTTTTCTGTAATATTTCATTTAAAAATAATGTCTGTATCTGCTTCAAGTCCTAACATCCTAATAAGTGAAGTGTATTATGATACTTCTGGAGACGATACTGTAGAAGAATGGATTGAGTTATTTAATCCTACCGAAAATACATTAAATATAACTGGATGGATATTAAGTGATAATTACAATAATTTCACAATTCCTACAGCAATAATGCCTGCTAAGTCTTATCTGATAATAGCAAAAGATGATACTGGTTTTTATAATCTGTTTAATAATCATCCAAACATTTCTGGTATGAACTTAGCTCTTTCAAATAGTGGTGATATTGTTATTTTAAAAGATGGAAATGAGACTATTATTGATCAAGTTGCATATGAAAATTATTTAGAAGGATGGAATATTTATGCTGAAACTGGGAACTCAATTGCTAGAAGATCAGTTATTGATACAGATTCTCCCAATGATTGGCTAAGTGATGTAACACCGACTCCATTTAGTGGAATGGAGATTGATAATACATCACCAATAGTAAAATTTGTTTATCCTACTAATGGAACAAATGTTTCTGGTACAATTAATGTGATGATTAATGCGACAGATAATTCACAGATTGAAAAGTATGAATTATTTATCAATGGGTCTCTTGTAAGTAATAGTTCAACATATACATGGAACACTACAAGTTTTGAAGATGGTATCTATAATTTAACAGCTACAGCTACGGATATTTCTGGAAATAAAGGATATACTTCAATAACGGTTTTTGTTATTAATGATGTTTATAGAAGTGAGCTTTTCAAAGTAATGACTTATAATGTTGAAGCAAGTGGTGAAAATCCAGACTGGATGAAAGTCGTAGAAGAAGAAAACGCAGATATACTTGTTTGTATTGAGACGGGAACCTGGGATGATAACAATGAAACTATTTTCAGGGATAATTTAACTCAGATTAATAATTATTGGAAAAGTATTGGAGAGGAAACTTATAATTGGTCTTGGGTTGATCATACTTCTTATTATCCCACTCAAGGATATGCAATAATGAGTCGTTATGAAATAGAAAAAGTATATGATATTAATTATGTTACATTAGACAATGGTAGTGTAATTTATTTCGATTTTGTTCATGCAAAAATTAATATTGATGGGAAAACAGTTAATTTAATTGCAATTCACTTAAAAGCCTTTGCAGGAGAAGAATACGAAGCACAAAGAGAAGCACAAATGGAGGGCTTAATTAACTATATGGATAGCCAAATTCCTTATGGAGAACCAGTAATATTGTTAGGTGACTTTAATTCTTTTTCTCCACAAGATACTGGTGATTTGGCTCCGGAAGGTGATCTTGGAACGGGTCCAGTAAGTATGCTAATCGAAAATGGTAATCCTCATGGATCTTACTATCATAATTTCACTGATGTTTTCAGAACATTAAATCCAGATGACCCAGGATATACTTATGGGCATCAGGATCCAACCAGAGAATCAAGAATTGACTTTATCTTCGTTAATGAATTCTTTACTCGTAATATGCTTGTAAACTCTACAGTGGGAGATACAGAACATGCAGATACTGGTTCAGACCATTATCCTGTAGATGTGTTTATCAATCTTATTCAAGGTATTGATACGGTTCCGCCAACACCAGTATTAAACTTTAAAGCAGTAATAATTAAGTCAATAAACGTTTTACTTAGCTGGGATAAAAACAAAGACACTGATCTTTCACATTATGTTCTTTACAGGAATGGTACATTTATCGCCAATCTAACAACTGAAATATTTGAAGACAAAGGACTAAAAGATAATACAACATATTTATACACTATTTATGCAGTTGACTTTTCTAACAACTTAAGTCCACCTACAACAACGATTATTACTACCAGTTATTTATTGCCTCCTAATGCTCCCGTCCAACTTACAGCAACAGTTAGTAATTATGCTGTTACGTTGAAATGGAATGCTCCTATAGACCAAAATCATTCTGAAGTGGATTTTTATAGGATTTATCGTTCTACGAGTGAAAATAATAATTATGAATTAATTGGTGATTCAACTGAAACCATATTTATTGATAAAAGTATAACAAATGATGGGAAATATTATTATGTTGTAACCGCTGTTAATCTTAAAGGGGAAAGCAATTATTCAAATAAAGTAGAGATAACAATTCTAAATAGTTCCATTAACCTCAGCTCTACAGATAATAATATACTTGGCTATGTTTTAGGTGGTGGATTATTAATCGCATTAATCATAACAACAACTTTGTTCTTATGGAAAAAACGCTTTAAGAAAACCATATAAAATCGGATTAAGAGCTTATTTTTAATGTAGCGTATCGATTTTCTTTTATTGTTTTGTTCAAATTACGTTTTTGAAGGGCGTGGTGCGTAGTGTCTACTACTGAAGACATGATTAGAGAAATTGAAGAAGAACTAAGGCGTACTAAATATAATAAGGCAACTGAACACCACGTTGGGCGTTTAAAGGCCAAACTTGCTCGTTTAAAGAGAGAACAGATGGAACGTGCGATGAGCCGATCTGGGGGGAGTGGCGGTTTTGATGTTAAGAAAAGTGGGGATGCAAGTGTTGCATTAATTGGTCTTCCTTCAGTTGGAAAGTCAACTATCTTATCACGTTTAACTAATAAACAGAGTAAAGTAGCGCATTACGCTTTTACTACGTTAGATGCAATTCCTGGAATAATGTATCATCGTGGTGCTAAAATCCAAATAATAGATCTTCCAGGGATTATAAGCGGTGCTTCTATGGGAAAAGGCCGTGGAAAAGAGGTTCTTTCAGTTGCTCGTTCTTCTGATTTAATATTAATCGTTTTAGATATTTTCGAGTGGAAAACACATTTGGAGTTGATCATGAAAGAGCTTTATCACGTGGGTATCAGAGTAAATCAAAAGCCTCCAGATATCGTTATTAAGAAAACAGAGAGAGGCGGAATCGCAATTTCTACCCTTAAAGAATTAACAAAAACAACTGAGAAGACAATTAAAGAAGTAATGCGTGAATATAAAATAATAAATGCTGATGTTACCATTCGTGGAGATCCGACTATTGAAGAAGTAATAGATGTTTTAGAGGGAAACCGTGTTTATATTAAGGGACTTATTGTCGTAAATAAGATGGATTTAGTCGATGAAGAAATGCTTAGAGAACTCACAAAAGGCTTACCAGAAGAAGCTATTTTGATAAGTGCAGAGACAGGAAAAAACATCGATCTATTGAGGGACAAAATAATTGACACTTTAGAATTAATCCGAATTTATTTAAAACCCCAAGGTGGAGAACCAGATTATGATGAACCATTAATAATGCTGAAAAACAGTACTGTTGGAGATGTATGCGATAAGATTCATAAAACGTTTAAACAACGATTTAGATACGCTCGAATTTGGGGTAAATCTGCAAAACACCCAGGACAAGTGGTTCATTTAGATCATGTTTTAGAAGATGAAGACGTTTTGACATTGATACTAAGGAAAGTCTGAAATCAATATTTGACATGTTGATTAGAAAAATTCATCTAATTTTTTCTGTTTTTTTCCTTCCTTGATTTCTTTTAATATGTTTTCTATTGTTACCCAAGAAGTCCTTACAAAATCAGGAAATGAACGGTGTTTTATATAATAATTTTTTAGAAATTTACGTGTTTTTTCGTCTCCAGGATAACCTGAACCTATTTCTTCACCAATTTTGCGTTCTATTTCTTTAATTACCCGGTCTCTCTCTACTTTTGCTAGTATAGAAGCAGCGCCCACTACTACATATTTTTTATCTGCTTTATGTTTTGCAATTATTTTTGGATTAAAGTGTTGTTGAATTTTTTCTTCAAATCTCTTAGGATTGACATCAGCTGCGTCTAAATAAATCACATCTACTTTTGTTGCTAATTTTATAATTACCTCTATGAAGCCTTGTACTTCAATTTCATTCATAGTCATTTTTTTTCTGAGTATATCTATCTTATTAGCAGAATAATGTACTGTTGCTGTAGCCAATGAATTTTCTTTGATAATATCATATAGTTTTATCCTTTTTTTCTTACTAACCCCTTTAGAATCAGTAACCCCTTTTTTTTCAAGAATCCTTCTTTGTTCTTCTGTTAATGCTACCGCACCAAAAACTATGGGTCCTAATACGGGCCCTCTACCTGCTTCATCGACCCCTGCTTCCCTTGGTTTTTGATTCATTCTATCATCCTTTTTTCTTATTAATAAATAAAGAAAGATTTGTTATATACATAGGATTACTCTTTACCTATGGATTAATTCAGACAGGATTTGTCTAAATTGTTCATAATCTGCATCTGTTTTAATTCCTTGAGAATGAAAATGGGTTTCAACTGCTTTGAATCCTCGTTCTCTTAGTTTTTTTATTACTAATTTTTTTGGAGGTAAGTTTCCTGAGATGCCTTTTGCTACTTTATCAGTCCTATAGAAAAGAAGCGGTGCATTAATCTCTTGAACTAATGTAGTGGCAATTTTTACAAAACGATCTTTTTGGTATAAAGGTAATTTTTCTGCATTTTTTATCATTTCTGACAGAAAATTTTCATCACCTAGCTTTCCTGTCCAGATAGGACCAACTTTTTCAAAAGTTTTGTCAGAATCCATTCTCAATTTTCCTTGCATTTTTTGTTCTTTAAAATCGGTTATATAGAAATGATCTGTTTTTAATGAATAGTAAATAAAACCAGTATTTTTTAACGTATTTTTTGCTTTTTCTTTGCCTTTTTCAAGTTTTATTCCTATTCGAATATAGTGATCTGTGCTATAGGAAAATAAAGGTTTTATCCCATATCCTCTTCTTGCTGCAGTTAAAGCAACGGTATAAAATAATATTCTCACTGCAACTTCATGACACTGATAAATTCTTAATGGATATGAGTGATATTTTATAAAACATGTTTCAGGATATACTCCACATAATGGTGCCATATCTGTTGCTGTAACGTAAAGATAACTATTTCTAGAAAAGCCATAAGATAAAGCATCAAGAAAAGGTGTTGGTGAACCGAACGGATCTAGATCTATAACATTTGGAAAAATAGTGTCTGATTTACGGAACTCTGCAATTTGCCATCTAGCATCTTCTAATGTTACTTCTAAATTTACTTTATTTTCTAAGGCATTAGCTTTTGCAATACTTGCGGCAATAGGATTTATGTCGTTTGAAACATATCGATCGATTTGATTTTTAAGTGATAATAAGTTTCTTACGCCACGTACACCAATTCCTGCTAATGGTTCATAAACAAATACTGGTTTTCCAATTTCTCTTATAACCACAGAATTAGCTACTAAACTAAAATCTCTGTTCAATCCCATTAAAGGATTAAAAAAAGCAGGTGCGTCATAAATTCTATTTGCTTTCGGAACCCAAAAAATGGCATTGGCTTCCTTTTTCTTAATGACTGGAACACCGTTTATTTCTTTTATTTCTTCTTTTTCCTCAAAATACTTCTTATTCATGTTATTCTCCCATAAATCCAGTACATATTAGATACTCTTCAGCACTTTGTTGCCTTGTTGCTTGTGGTCTAAAATGTTTTATATGCTCAAATTTTTGTTTAACAGAGTCAGTAAATTCTTGGCTATTGCTTCCCATAAATACTTTTACTACAAAGTTACCTTTAGGTTTCAATATTTTAGTTGTTATGTCTAAAGCTAAATAAGCTAAGCTTATTTGACGTGAGTGATCTAAGTTCCAGTTTCCAGATACATCTGGTGCCATATCTGATAAAACTACATCTGCCTTACCCTTTAATATCTGAATTATTTTTGTTTGTATCAAGGGGCTTTCAGCATTTCCCACTAATGTTATTACGTTAGTTAAATTTTCTAAAGGCAAGATTGGTTTCAGATCTATTCCTATTACTGTCCCTTGATTCCCTATAATCTCACTAGCCACTTGTAACCATCCCCCAGGTGCTGCACCTAAGTCTACTACTTTATCACCTCTCCTCATAATTTTGAATTTTTTCTGAATCTCTAGTAATTTGAAAGATGCTCTGGAACGGTATCCTTTTTGTTTCGCTTTTCTATAATAGTAATCTTTTTTTCTTTTTTCATATCTGGGGGATTTTCTCACAATTTTAAAAGGGAATTCCTTCCTTAAATTATCAGTGATATTTGTGTTATTAATGATTTATCTAATTATGGTTTTATAAATACAACTTTTTAAGCTATTCCTATCACTGATGTGGATGGTAAAATCTTTCTAATCTCTTTTAACATGGGCTTATAAACTACAAATGATGGGTTAGTATATCTAAATTCCCACCAACTCTTTTCTTCTCCTAACAGTTTTTTAATAATATACAAGTTTTGCATCGATTCTGCAATAGTATATGCCCCATTCCCCAGATCCCTTCTCCGTAGCAAAATAATTGGAAGCTTAACACTATTCCACTCAATAGATGGGATAAGAGTTGAGATGAATTTTATCTCTTCTGTACTCATTTTTATTTTTGTTCCATCTCGACAAATATAGCTAGGCTCGGGATGTTCTAAAAGTATTTTTAATGGCAGGGTAACTTTAGGAAGATGGTTATTTATATTATCTATCTCAAATTGTAAAAAACGCTCTAATCGAGATTTTTTTAGGTTAAATTCAGATCCATTCGACACTTTTATTCCTGCCTTTTTAACCTGCCTTCTTAAGATTAATCTTAAAATATTCATTAGAACGTAGTTATGAACACTTCATGATCCTTATGGTATTTTGATATGTCTATTTTTTCAATTACTTTTAGCCCAGCATTTTGAATAATTTCCTCTTGTTTTTTATATACTACTTTTGGTTCATCTACTTGACTAATGCTTCTTGCTTTGATTGCTAAGAATGCTTTTCCATGTTTGGCAAGATACATTTTAATGTTTGAAATAAAAATATCTGCTTGGAATGGCTGAGCTACGTCTTCATAAACAATATCTACTTCTTCAACAATATCTGAATAAGTAGCAGGATATCTTGCGTCTCCTAAAATAGGAACAACGTTTTTTCTTTTATGTGATAATAATGTTAAGTTACGTACCATTCTTGGAGAGAATTCTACTGCATATACTATGCCATCTTTACCAACTATATCTGATACATGACTAACAGTTGTTCCAGTTGCAGCGCCTAGGTACAGTACTTTGTGTCCTGGTTTGATTAAGTCTGGTGACAGCCCACTTAATATTGCTGCGGCATATTTAGATCTTCGATAGTCCCATGTTCTATATTCGACTCCTGCTCTTTGAACAAGTCTCTCACCATAAACTCTTTCTCCTGGTACTAAGTTTATTGTGGCTAAGGATTTTCCATCTGGAAGATCAATCCAATAAATAGGAATATCTTTATGTACTTGTTCTACGGTATTCATTTTTTATGTCCTCCTTTTCCTTTTTTCTTAGACTTTTTGCTCTTTCCCTTATATTTTCCGGGTTTCCCATGTTTTTTACCTTTATTTAAAGCTCCTTTTTTCAAGGCACCTTTAGGTAAAACACGTATAGGTGTTTTGCCAGCAGGAGCGGTAGGATAGGCTTTTTTGAGCTCTTCTAGTCTTTCATTTATTTGTTCCACTAAATTTTCTCCGTAAAATTCTCCTCCAAATGCATCAAGCCTTGTGGCAATAGCTATTTTTGCAGCTACGAAACGAGCAAGTTTACCTCTTATCCACCAAGGAGATTTACCAATAACTGGCATTTGAAATATTACGCCATGCTTTGGTGGAGCAGTGCCTGTTCTTAGTGATCTATATAACGCTTTTTCTGCGCCAAGTACCTGAATTTTAGAAGCTGGTTTTTTGGCTAGTTCCTCTAATGAACCTGCTAATGCTATTAACCTGGCTCCTACTAAGGAACCAGCAACTGTTTTTAGATTAGGAGCAATTTCTCCCATTACGTGGTCAATCCATTCTTCAACTTTTTTTCTTTGCTCCATTAAAGCTAATGTTTCAATAGATAAATCTTTTAGTGGATACCAATCTTCTTCTTTAAGATCTCCACCCATGGATTGCTTTGCTAATTCTAATAGTTGATTTACTTTATTATCTGGTAAGTTTAGTTTTTTTAATTTATCAAAACTAAATTGTGATCTTGGGCCAACATATGCGACAATCCTGCAGTAAGTAGCAGGATTTTCTACTTTTCGTTCTAATTCAGGAAAATGTAAACCATACCATTCTTTTATTCTAACTACTGCAAGATTCGTCATTTTATCTAAGTCATCTAAGAAAAGAATAGCTTGTACAACTAGTTTATCTCTACCTTCACTGGCACTTTGTAGTAAGTATGATGTTAATTCGATAACTCTTTTTTGAACGCTCTCCGAGTACTCATTTTCCGAAATTATTCCTGCTTCTATAATCATTTTTCTTTTGTTTCTTATAGCATTAGCTAACTCTATATCTTCATGGTTTTCTTTGACTTCAATGCCTAACTCTTTCATTATATTTGCGAGGCCAGGGTGATGAGTTATGACTTGTTCTTCACCAAGTACTTGTTTTATTTTTTCAGATGGAAAATCTTCCTGTTTTTTTAACCGTATTGCGGTAAGAATTTTTGCGGCTTCCTCATCGTTGGAGAACACATGGATTGGCTCTAACTTTTTTTGTGATAAAGTAAATATGCCATGTGTTGTTATCACGACTTTTTTCATTTGACTCAAGTAAATCTAATTGTACCCCTTTGAAATATTTTCGTTCCACAACTTTGGACTTTAGAGAGAAAAAACTTTTTGATAGGATATGATTTGGCTTTCTCAAAGAAAATCCTAACATAATTTTTATTTTATTATTGAAGTTTGACATGTTCACTTTGTCAAAATATTTACATTAAGAAAGGACGCTACAACACTTGAAGTATTAAATTATTTGTTTTTTTTTCATTTTCTGGAGAGCGATGTTTAACTCTATTGGTGGGAATTCCCCTTCCGTAAGTGATGGTATGAAATCCGATAATCTTTTATAAATAGTTGGTAATAGCTTTCATGCATACATAGTTTGTTTGAGTTATGATAACTATAAAATACAAATACAATACGAATTAGACAGAGACTATAATGCATCTTTAAACATTCTCAAGACAAGGGCGGGAAACCCTGTATAGCCTGTAGAGATAAAAACACTTACCCCGAACCATTTCTTACAGGGAAGTGATTACGGGGCAAATGCTCTTGATGAAACAGGAAACACCCTGCGAAATAAAGGAGTAGTTTACTAATATATTTGAAGGTGTATTTGTATGCAATTCAAGAGAGCTATTTTAAGAGAAGTGCCAGATACTTACAAAAGTTGTATTTCTTCACATCCAAATTATAAGGATCTTGATATCCAAAAAGCAAGAGAACAGCATTTTAATTACAGAAAGCTCTTGGAAGAGTTAGGTATTGAAACGATTTTACTCCATAAGGATAATAATTATCCTGATTCTTGTTTTATTGAGGATACTGCGGTTATTCATAAAGATAAAGCGGTTATTACTAGATTAGCAAAAGAAACTAGACAAGGAGAAGAAAATGCGGTTGAAAATGTTTTGAAAGATTATAAATCCGTAAAAAGAGTGATAACACCAGGTACTATTGAAGGGGGAGATGTAATTCATTTAAATGACCGTCTGATTAGTGGTGTTACCTCAAGGACAAACATGGAAGGCATAAGACAAACTGAAGAGTGGCTGGGAGTTAAGATTGACACGATCGAAGACAAATCAATTGTGCATCTTAAAAGTTATGTTACTTATTTAGGAGAGGGAATCTTTGTTTCTACAAAGAAGTATGCTTCTCACCCATTACTAAGAGACTTTGAAGTAATAGTGGTTCCTGATGGAGAAGAGTATGGCGCAAATACTTTAGCTATGAATGACATAATAATTATGTCTGAAGGTCATGATAAGCTAATAAAAATGATTAATGAGCATGGGTTTGATGTTTTTACTCTAAAAATGACAGAATTTGAAAAATGTGAAGGAGCTTTAACTTGTCTTTCATTAAGATTTTAACATTTAATTAAATCAATAATAAAATTGCTAATGATGTATGAGTTAAAAGTTACTCCAAATATAAAAATAATCCCCTTATCTAATGAATCTATAGGTGTTAGAGGTTTTTCTTTTTTAATAAAGATTAAACAAAAATATGATATCTTAATAGATCCATCCGTAAGTTTAGCTCCAATAAAGAAAGGATTTGTGCCACATCCTTTCGAGATAACAATTGCAAAATTATTGAGAGAAAAAATATTGCGATTATCATCTAGTGCAGATCTTATTTTTATGACTCATTACCATGGAGATCATTATACTATCCCATGGGAAAGAAAACTTGAGTTTACAAATAAATATATCCATGAAAAGATTTATTATCATTCTATAAAAAAGCACAAACAAACTTTCCAGATAATATTTCAAGAACATGAGAAAAAAAAAGTATTATCTAAAAAAATGTTATTTGCAATATCCCCCAAATATGTAACATGGAATCAAATAAAGAGAGCAAGATACTTATGGGAGAGGCCATTACCAGAAAATATATCTTTGCATCCGGCAGAAAATACTTCTATATTACTAGAAGATGTTGAAATTGAGATATCAAGTCCATTACCACACGGATATAATGAAAAAAGAGGAAATGTGGTGGGGATATTAATAACTGACCACAATTATGATAAAAAAGTACTTTTTAGTTCTGATATAGAAGGTGCAACAAATCCAAAGTCTATGAATTATTTGTTAAGAAAAGAAGCAGATGTTATCTTTTTAGATGGGATTGGTTTTTACCATCACAAAACAGAACAAAGTCAAATAAATGCGTTTATTGGTGTTTTAGAAATGCTTTTAGATCTTGGTAAAGAAGTAATCATGGCCCATCATTTTAATCGTTCAGAAATGAGAGAGGAATTTTTTAAACAATATGGTCTTCCTTATATTAAAACAGTATTTGAGAGAATAATGGGAGCTCATTTTCTCTTAGAAGCCCAAAGAAAAGAACTGTGGAGTATATATCCTTTTAAAGAAGAAGAGCTTAATCCAAAAAAACCGTATTATCTTTATTTGAATGGGGAAAAATTTGTTAATTCTTTGTATAACAATTATCCTGAAACAAAAAGATATTTTGAATTTTTAGATAAAATACTTTCTAATTAGGATATGGTTTATTTTTTATTCTATTTTTAGACTTGATAGTAATCTTGCGAGTTTTATTAGCAACTGATGTTCATCTATTGAGATATTTTTATCTTCTTTTGCAACAGTATATGCTTTTTCCCATATTTGTTCCCTTAGATGAAGTAATTCTTTTTCTTCTGCAGGAGTAAGAATATTATCTTCTTTTGCTTTTTTAAGTGCAGATTGGAATTCTTCCATTGATTTTAAAATGGTTCCTAATACTTTTTCCTCTTCTTCAGTAATGATTCCATCCTTCATTGCTATTGTTAACAATTTATCCCATACTTTTTCATCATTTCTTTCCATACGTAATTTTTTCTTTTTTAAAAATTTTAAATGTTTGTAGTAAGAATTTAAAATAAAAGAGAATAATAGTGGTGTCTCTTTATTTTTGGAGGGGAAAAATATTTTTAAGATTAATAATTCTTTATTTTTTTCCTTCTAATATTTTCCATGCTTTTAAGCATATTTCTTCTGGATAGAAAGGTCTTCCATCATATTTCACAAACAAGTGATCTGGGCTCATTACTGTCTCTTGTTTTAATAACCTATTAAACTGTCCAGAATAATTAGTCTCAACAACAATTGTCTTCTTAGCTTTTGGCATAACTTCCTTAAAGAACTCTGTTGGGAATGGCCATACATGACTCACATGAATTACTGATGCTTTTACACCTCTAAACTCTAAGTGTTTAGCAGCTTCTAAAACAATATGTTTGTTACTTCCCCAGCAAATAAACGTCACATCTGCTTCTTCAACTGGATGTAAGAATATCTGTGGATCTGGCCAGTCGTCCTTGTTTTTCTTCAAGGTTTCGAGCTTTTTCATTCTTTTTTCCATCATTTTAATTCGATTTTCTGCACTTTCACTGATATGACCATATTCATCATGTTCGTTTCCGGTTGCTCTATATGTAGCGTTAGGTGTTCCTGGTATCGAACGAGGGCTAATACCATCTTCTGTAAACATATATCTTTTGTATTCTCCATATTTTTTCAAGTAATCTTCAATATTTTCTTTTGTGATAAGTTTTCCACGGTCAATTTTAAGATTTGACATGTCAAATGGTTCAACAGTTGCTTGACTTGTAACAGACCATTTATCTGTCAAAACAACAACGGGCATTTGGTATTTTTCAGCAATATTTAACGCTTTGAAAGATAAATAGAAATGTTCTTCTGGATCACCAGGCGCTAAAATTACTCTAGGTGCATCACCTTGTGATGCGAATGTAACAAATGACAGATCTCCCTGATCAGTCCATGTGGGAAGTCCAGTTGAAGGACCAGGACGCATAGCTTCAATAATTACTACTGGAATTTCTGCTGCAGAAGCTAAGCCAAAAGCCTCAACCATTAGAGAAAAACCACCACCAGAAGTTCCAGTTGCTGCCCGAACACCCATTAAGTTGGCGCCTATTGAAAAATTAATCGCAGCTAATTCATCTTCTACTTGAAAAGCAATTAAGTCATATTCTCTTTGATGCTGAGCTAAAAACGTCAGAACGCCTGTAGCAGGGGTCATGGGGTAACCAAAATATGCTTTTAATCCACCTTTAATTAATCCCATCCCAATAGCTTCAACAGCACTTATGAGCATTTTTCTTTTATCTTCCCTGGGTTCTAGTTGGATCTTGAATTTTTCACCTATCTCTTTAGTGGCGAAATCATAACCCGCTTTAGCTACTTTAATATTCATCTCTGCTACATCGGGCTTCTTTCGGAACTGGGATCTAATTATGTCATCTAAATAATGGCCGGGTAGACCTACTAAAGACATCGCAGCAGCAACTGCCACAACATTTTTTGTAATTCTTGTTCCACCTGCTTTCATTGCTAAGTCTAGCATTGGGATTCCTAAGAACCTGACATCATCCCGGGGTGAAAGTTCCGGTGTCCAATTACGAACTTTATTTGTGTCATATAAGATGATCCCATTTTCACTCATTTCGTCCATATGAAGATGAATTGTCTCTTCATTAAGAGCAATAAGAATATCTACGTGTCTTACTTGGGAACGGACGGGCTCGTTAGCGACACGAACATGGTACGTATTATGACCACCACGGATAAGTGATGGGTATTCCGTGTAAGTAAAGACCTCATAACCGGCGTGTGCGCAAGCCTTGGCAAACATCTCACCAGAGGCGAAAATACCCATGCCTGCTTCTCCACCGACTTTAAGTGTCAAACGGGTAAAAGCGTCACGCACACGAATTCTTTCTTTCTTTTCTTCTTCGGAAATCATTGAACACCACTATTAAGTTCTAATTCATTGATATCTAAAAACCAATTATCAATTTATTTAATTTAATTATGGTTCATAACACATTTTTGCATAATTCATTACTATTTTGTACATAAAAAAGACCAAAATCAAAACAATATTTTGATTACCACGATAACTAATAACAAACTTAGACGATGAAAATCTTAAAAGTTAAGATCATTATTTCTAAAACTCAAGATATATTTGTAGGGCATGCAGAAACAAGTTCAGGGTATGTAATTGCATCAGTCCTACCTAGGGAAAAAGAAAAAGACCTACTAAATAAGCTATATGATATTCTAAATATCAGAAGAAAAAAAAATAGCTTTATTATCTCATTAGAGGTATATGATGACTTTGAGATGAATGATGTAACAAATATGTTAATTCATGGGATTTTTACTGGAAATAAAGATGCATGGGAAAAATCATTGAAAATAAAGATAGGATATATTTTAGTATCTGAGAAAGAAAAAAAAGTTCTTCAAGCAGTTAGAAATATTCCGTGGGGAAAAGTAGCTAGCTACAGAGACATAGCTAAAATCGCACAATTACCAAGAGCTGCTAGATTTGTTGGTTCCGTAATGGCCAATAATCCTTTAGCACCATTAATTCCTTGTCATCGTGTAGTTAAGAGTAACAGACAATTAGGTAACTATGGTCTTGGGAGCGCCATTAAAAAAGAGCTTTTAATAAAGGAATCAGTAAAATTAACATGTCTTAATAAACCAGAAATGAGATCTGCGTACGATTGCATTATTTCTGAGAAATCTTTTATCTAACAAAAACATTATTATTTCTGATGTCTTCTGCTGAAGATTTGATCGCTAAGTTAAAATCTCCCAACCCTGAAGAAAGAAGAAAAGCTGCATTTGCTTTGGGGAGGGTGCGAGTTAAGGAAGCAATAGATCCATTATTGGAGATTGTTAAAAATGATGATTATTATCTTGCTAAAGTTGCTGCGATTCAATCATTAACATGGATTGCCGATCCAGTTGTAATTCCCACTTTTGTCGATATGCTTTCTAATGAAACAGAACCGCTTGTATTATCAACACTTGTAGAGTCTTTGGGGCAGTTTAAAAACCCTATAGCTATAATGCCACTACTAAGGCTTCTTCATCAGCAAGAAAATAACGAGGAGTTAAGAGAAACCATTTTACGTTCAATATATCAGATGATTGATCTAAAGTCCTTGGCATTATTAGCAAAATATTTGAAATCTCAAGACGAAACACTTCGTTCTTCAGCTGTTCAAGCATTAGAATTTATAGCCAGAGAACACGGTTATCAGACTATGGAGGAATTGCTATCAAAACACAATCGCCCGCCTTGAAACTGAAAAAAGAAGTTTTTTCAAGTAATTTTATTGTGAATAAATTAAATGCGGTAACTAAAATTATTTTAATTCAAATAAGTAGTTGGTTTTGAGTCGTAAAAGATTATTAATATAAACCAGAGATAAGAGCAGTACTTGAGGGATCCGTATCCATTTTGGGTGAGTTCATGAGCAAACAACAAGATAAAGAATATCGGGAAAAAATAAGAAAAACTATTTCTGAAAAATTAGGAGTAGAGCTCACTCTTGGGCAAATAAAGCCATCTTATACTGACCTAGAAAACAAAGAAAAAGGAATTTATGTTCGCGTTTTTCATCCCACTAGAAGGCCGTCCAAGAGAGAAATAGATTTTGTAATTAATCTAAAAAAGAAGAAAAAATTAGATAAAGTTTACGTGGCGAGTACCTTAGGTTTTTCAGAGTCCGCTAAAAAGTCTTTAGAAGAGACAAATATCCAAGCAATTGAGGATGTGGAGTTAGAACCTCCACAAGACCGTCCAGAAACAACTTCCAAAGCAAAAAAAGCAAAGAAAAGAATTTCTAAAAAAGAAGAAGCATCCTTAGTCAAAAGAGCGCGTAAAATCTTAGAAAACTATTTCAAAAACGTAGCTGTAAGCGAGAAAAAATATGAGAGTAAAGGATACATAGACATAGAAGCACGAGGTCCTGATAGTAACTTGAAAGGAGTCATTCGTGTTATATTATCTCCATCTGTAGGAGTCAGAGACGTACGTAATTTCAATGAATATTTAGAAATGCAGTCTGAACCAACTAGTATCGCTGCATTATTGACCGTTGGAAAAGTTTCTCCAAATGCAAAATTAGAAGCAAAAGAATATGAGATAGAAATAATGTCTGCAGAAGAGATCGGAGAAGATACTGTAGCGCAGACAAAACTCAAAGAAAGGCTAATCTCAGGAGCAAAACAGATGGTAAAGAGAATGGGTTATGAACCGCTTCCACTAAGTGACAAAGTTTATCGTGAAGGACTAAAAACTTATTCTTCTACACTTGGAGATTTCTTAATCGCAAAAGACCCTAAGGAAGATAAATATATTGTAGTACTTATACCTGCAGAAGAGATAGTTAGAGTCGCGACCATAAGAGAATTCAAAAAATTATTAGAAGAAAATAACTTTAAACACGGAATGATTATTGCTCGTAAAAAGTTCACGTATACTGCTGTAAGAGAAGCATCATTGAATAACCTACAAATTCTAGAGAAAAACCATCCTGTATTTGATATATATAAGCATGAACTTGTGCCCCTACATGAACTACTTACACCACAAGAAGAAAAAGAACTTTTAGAAAAGTATTCAACTACAAAAGACTTCTTGCCAAAAATCAAAGAAGATGATCCCGCAATAAAAGTATTAGGTGGACGTCCAGGTCAAGTTGTTAGAATTGTAAGAAGTGAAGATGCAGTATCTTACAGGGTAATAATACCCTCGCAAAGAACATTTATTACTAAAAAAGATTAAAACTTTATTTTCCTACAAAAATAAGGAACATCTTATCCCTATATATAATTTCTTAACAAATAATACAAATAATTCAATAAAAACAAAACCAACAATAATTTTATCTGATTTATTAAAAATAGAATAAGGTTATAATACGTGAACTACTTCTTGTTCTCGCAATGTTTTATATTTTACCAAGAATAGTTATCTCAAAATCATTTTTTTGTAAGAAATGAACTAGAGAAAATTTTTACCAGGTTTTTTTTGGAATAGTTACAGGGAGTCTCCACCCAGCCCAATACCTCTTCAATATATCTTAATAATAAATATATAAAAAAGAAAAATATAAAGTGGCCGAAGATCTCATTTTTTCTACCTTCCTGGGAGGTGAAGCTAGTCTATAAAGTTAGAATTTAGGTGCATTAGGACCTTCTTTCACAACTGTGATTTTTGGTTGACTACCCACCTGTGGCCCTCCTGATGGTGATGGCGGTTGAGGACCAGAAGCAACTTCTTGTTTTTTCTTCTCCTCTTCTTCTTTCTCTTTTTTCTCTGCTTCTGCAATTTCTTGGTCTGCCTTTTGACGACGTTTCTTAAGAATTTCTTTCAGTTCAGAGATATAAGCTGCGGGAGAGGCACCTCCTCCGCCTCCTCCACCAGGCTTAGGCAAAGGCATTTTAGGTCGATTAGTAGGTGGACGTGGAGTTCTAGGTGCTGAAGAAACTGATGGTCTAGGTGCAGTAGCTGCGGCCATACCTTGCCCGAAGCTAGGCGCCGCTGCAAAGCTAACACCTTGAGGTGCCAATTGTTGATAAAATTCTCGTAGTGACAACATACCACGAATCGCTGAAGCAGGTGTAATCCCTGCTTTTCTTATTAGTTCTTGTTCCTCAGGAGTCAATAGAATAGTGATTTTTTGAGGTTTATTTTTAAGCTTTTCTCGATCTTTTTCTTTATCCTTGTCGTCTTCTTCTTTCAGAGTGGGAGTAATTAGACCATCTTTGAATTCTGTTAGTTCTGCTAATTCTTCTATCGAAGAAACACCTCTTTCTTCTAAGATCTGATTGATCAAGTTCATTGTCGCAGCTGTAGATTTCATCCCTGAAAAACGATGAGTAGCGACGATATCTCGAGTTAAATAATAATAATTAATAATGGCTCTCCTTCTAAAATCTCGAGTAGTAAACCTTTCTTTCCTTGGTTTGTCTCTTTGCAAACGGCTTAAATGACCTGCTAGAGCTGAACTTGTTAATGGCTCTTTGCTACGTGGGGTTATAATCAGTTTATCAGTTGGAGCCATTTGTTTGTTTCTCCATTCTAAATACCGTTCTAAAACTTTTTGAAGCCGTCTGTTCATTAAAATTGTTCTTTCTTTTACTCTTTTTCCTCTAACGTAAATTCTTCTTTTAACCAAGTCAACGTCTTTAACTCTTAATTCGCATAATTCCATTGGCCGAAGTCCTGTCCACCATAATAATTCTAAAACAGCACGATCACGTATATGGGATGTTTTTAGTATCAAATTTTCAAAATCTTCCGCAGACATTAACTTTCTATAATTAGGCTTGGGTTTTTCTGGTTTAGTCGTTTCTTTTGTTGATTCTTCTCCTCCTTCCCCTAATTCATTCAAAATAAGGCTTTCTAGCTCCATAGCGGCATAATCTTCCTCAGTAACTTCTTCTTCCGTCTCATGTTCTTCATCTTTAAGAGCTTTTTTCTTTTTCTTGTTGATTTTTTCAATTAGTTTTGGGAGTTCTGCTACAGGATTAGCACCTTTATAATGCCCTAAACGAATCATAGTGCGATAAAAAGAAGAGAGAATAGCTTTTTCTGTAGCTCTTTTTTCTAACTCTCCACCTAAATATTCATACACATCTTTTGCTTTAGCATCTAACAAGCTTTTTCTTTTTGTAAGTAAAAACTGAGCAAAATCTTTTAATGTTTTAATGTATCTCTCCATGCTAGCGTCTGAAATGACTTTATTTTCTTTAAATAGGCTAATTGCAAGTTCTGATGTTTCTATCAGTTGCTTTCTCTTTTTAAATAGCCAAGACATTTAAAGCCCCCTTTCTACATATTAATCCCTAATTCTGTTAATGCTTCTTGTATCGCATCTACTAAGTAAAATTGCATCATTCCTTCTTGTTTTGCTTCTTCTTTTTGTAAGAATTCTATACATTTTTTACATGTTTTCTCTAAGTAATCTTTGACTTCGTCAACAGTAACAACTCTTCCCTCATTTCTCACAAAATCTAGGACTTTATCATATATGGTTTGTTCATTAATTACCATTATTTCTTCAATAGCAGGAACAAATTCTTCTTCCTCGTATTCTTCTTCAAATTCTTCTTGTTCCTCGCGCTTTGTTCGGCGTTTTGATTTTGCTTTTTTAGGTCTTTTAGCTAATAGAACATCACTACTAAGCAAAGCATTCATCAAGGACTGGATATTATCTTGAAGGAGCGTGATACGTAATTCTAACCTTCTTTCAAGATTTTCTAAGGCCTCTGTAATCTCCTCAAAAGCAATTTCTTGAGCTTTCTTTTCGGTTTCTGATTCATAAAGCATTTTCTCAATTGCCCTCGTAACCACAGCAGTTACGCTTGTATTATGTTCTTTAGCGTAATTTTCAACATCTCTTTTAAAAGCGGGATCTACTCTTAGATGGATAAACTCAGTTTTATTTCTGTCATCTCTGAGTTTTTCTTTGCTTGCTTGTTTCATTACTAATAATAATCGCGTGATACAACTATTAAATAATTTAGTATATTGTTTAGTTTACAAAAAACTAAAATCAAGCCTTGTGAAGCAATTATGTTATAATAGAGAATACAAATATTATTAGTCATTTAGGGTTATTACATTGTGAACTACCCTTTGCTTTGGCAAGGAGTAGTTCACATAGATATGAAAATATAGATGTACTCATTAATAATGCAGGTTTTGCTGTTGTTGGACCATTATCAACAATAAGAATAAAAGAACTAAAAAAACAATTTGTGGTTAATTTTTTTGGTGTCTATCGAGTTACAAAAAAAGTACTTGAGGACATGCTAAAAAGAAAAGAATGAATGAAGATTAAAAAAAAGGATTTTATTCTGATCCTTATGCTCAAAAGGCAGTATAGATCATGACTAAAGATGAAAAAAAAGGTATCCCTGCAGTAAAA
>Ga0256835_1000884_pt1 | contig 19544 bp, 17 predicted proteins | sample PIR30metaG_FD_185972 | JGI IMG/M metagenome (GOLD analysis project Ga0256835, IMG submission 185972) | Hydrothermal vent microbial communities from East Pacific Rise, Pacific Ocean - PIR-30 | ecosystem: Environmental > Aquatic > Marine > Hydrothermal vents | place: Pacific Ocean: East Pacific...
TGGCCGTCACGTACGACCAGCAGGGAAGGAGGGGCTACGTGACCACCCTCCAGACGAGGGAGCAGCACATTAGGAGAGCAAAAGCCACCTCCAATATATGCACCAACCAGCAGCTCATAGCCACCATGGTCACCATCTATCTCACCCTGATGGGCAAGGAGGGCCTTAAGGAAGCAGCCCTTCAGAGCTTTTACAAGGCTGAATACCTGAAGGAAAAGCTGTCCGATGCAGGGCTGGAAGTCGCCTTCAAGAGTCCCACATTCAGGGAATTCGTGGTGAAGACTCCCATGAAGGCTGAGGAATTCATACACGAGCTGGCGCACAGGGGATTCCTGGTGGGTCCGAAGGTGGAGGCTCTGGGAGACAACTACGTTCTGATGGCTGCGACAGAGAAGCGCAGGAAGGAAGAGATAGACGCCCTCGTGGAAGCCATAAAGGAAGTGGTGTGATATGGTGGGCATAGTGGTGTCCCGATTCAACGACCTGATAACCGAAAGACTGCTCGACGGAGCTGCAAGGGTTCTGGAGGAGAATGGCATCGAATTCGACGTCCACTGGGTGGAAGGCTCCTTCGAAATCCCGCAGCTGATAGGGAAACTCATAGACGAATCGGACAGGGAATATGAGGGCTTCATAGCCCTCGGCTGCATCATAAAGGGGGAGACCGACCACAACGACCATATTGCCCGGGCAGTGTCCTATGGACTCATGAAACTGGCGATAGAGACGGGTATCCCCATCACCTTCGGAATCCTGACAGTGGATTCCATCGAGCAGGCTCTAAACAGGGCTGGAGGAAAGTTCGGGAACAAGGGAGAGGAAGCGGCAAGGGCTCTATTGCCCCTTATTCGCTGATTCTTTGCCTTTCAGGTGGAGTTCCCTGAGGAAAGCGTACTTCTGAAACACGTACCACGACTGGGAAATGGCATAGACCAGCCCCCTCCACCCGTCCAAGAAGTTCAACTGCAGGAAGTAATGCTTGAGGAAGGTGGCAAGGGGTCTGAGGGTTAAATCCACGATACCTGCCTTGCGTCCCTTCTCATACTTCTCCAGAGCAGACAGGTACGCATAGCGGGTATTCTTCTCCCAGTGGTGCTTCAGGCTTCTGTAGGGCAGATGCATTATGTAATTCCTTGTGGTGCATATCCTCCCCTCAATCATGGGTCTCTCATGGACATAGCGGCCCGATATGGCCATCCTGTCCCTCCTGCCCAGCCGCTCTATCTTCTCCGTCAGTTTCCTCTGCGGTTTTCCCAGATACACGTTCCTGCGCCTGACCCTGTACCCATCGCAGGGACCATCCCTCTCCACTATCCCGCTTATCTCCCGTGCAATCTCAGGTGTGAGCCACTCGTCGGCATCCAGAAACAGGACCCATCTTCCCCGGGCGAGGGACAGGGCATATTCCCTCTGCTTCCTGTATCCCTCCCACTCCCTCTGATAGACGCGCGCACCATGAGAGCGGGCGATTTCGACCGTCCTGTCCTGTGAAAAGGAATCCACAACCACCACTTCATAAGGGACCCCGAGGAGCCGCAGGCTCTCCAGTAGGCGGGGCAGGTTGTCCTCTTCGTTATAGGTTATAACCAGCACGGACAGGTCAGTTCTCTCCATGGCCCACCACCAGAATCAGACCATCGCGCAGCCTTATAACGTCCCTTACGGGAACCTCCCTCATTATATCCTTTACCTGCGGTAGATAACCCCTGCGCACGGGAGCCAGAATGACGATGTACCCCTTCCCCGATGTCAGATGCCGCACCATCTCCTGCATCTCCTCTCTGAATCGGGGATTCAGCCTCCTCTCGACCGGCAGAATCACTCTGGGGAGCATGGATGCGGGTCTGCGGGTGTAGTACCAGAGGAGGTCGGGACCATTGCTGTAGATTATAGCATCGGGAGGCAGATTCTTCCTCACATAATCTATCACCTGAAGGTTTCGATAGTAGGGACCGTTGTATCCGGTATAAGGAGCCGACTTCTCCCGACGGAGATCCACATCCCCGTAAAGGTTCAGAGCCAGCAGGACCAGAAGGAAGGGCATAGCTCTGCTCAACGGAAATGTGGAAAGGTATGATACAAGGGCAATGACCAGCAGGGGGTAGAGGACGGAGAGAATACGGTCATCGGGAAGGGTATAGAAGTCCATGAAGGATATGGAGAGAAACAGAAAAACCAGATAGGAGAATGCAAAGACCAGCGACAATTCTATGAGCATCCTGACCTTCCCCTCCACCCTTCCGCTGCGGGTAAATATCAGAAGCAGGAGAGCAATTACGAGGGCAAGAAGGACCACCGGATTGAGCAGCAGGGAGGGAACGAATGAGACGAATTTAACGAGGGTCTCCAGAAGAACCCTGAAGTGATGCCCCGACGGGGGATGAAAAACGATATGACGGGTCTCCTGCCCCCCGATGGACAGGAGATAAATCTTCCAGAGAAGATAGGTCAATACGGGAGAAAGGGTAAGCGCAAGCCCCTTCCATAGTGGCAACTTTCTGCGCCACCAGTAATACGCAAGGGGAAACACGAGGAACAGTCCCGCATATCGGGTGAGGACGGCAAGGGCGGATACCACACCCATGAGAACCAGACACCTGTCCCTTTTCGTCTCCGTATGTCTGAACATGAGTGCAAGAATCAGAAGGACCCAGAAGTTGAAGACTATCTCGGAAAGTACCATGGAGGAGAACTTGAGCAGGACGGGAGAGGTGGCAACCAGCAATCCTCCGATTATTGAGTAAACAGGCTCATCCGATGCCCTGTAAATAAGGAAGGATGTGAGGAAAACAGTAAGGGCGAAGAAAATGGTGTTGACAGCACCGGGACCCGGAAGTGCAATGAGGAGCGAGTACAGAGGGGGCCAGTGGGTGATGGGCTTGAGGATTCCACCCGCCTCGAAGGAGACGAAACCCAGTCCCTTCCTTATACCTTCAGCCCCCATCAGATAATAGACTGAATCCGGGCTTACGGTGAGTCCATGGGGCGAGACCCAGAAGGTCAATAACACCCCGAGAAGGGCTACCAGCAACCAGATTAAGTACAGCCCGCCTCCCCCTACCAGACGAATTTGTGTTTTAGAATGTACCATAAAGCCTTAAAACCGTCCTTCCATCCTATCTTCTTTCCCTCCTCATATGTACGACCATAGTAATTTATGGCCGTCTCGTATACCCTCACCTTCCCCTTATTGGCCAGTTTGGAAATACGGGTGGTGATCTCCACTTCGAATCCAAAATCTTTGGATCGGAAGGGCATGAGCTGGTCCAGAACCTCCTTGGTAAACATCTTGTAGCATACCTCTATATCCGAGAAGGTCATGTTGTACAGGAGATTGATGAAGAAGGTGATGACCTTGTTCCCCATGAAGTGATGATAATACAGGACCCGATGGGATTTACCATAGAACCTGGAACCATAAACCACATCTGCCCATCCCTCCATGAACAGGCGGAGCATCTCCTTCCAGTCCCGGGGATCGTATTCGAGGTCCGCATCCTGTATAACGACTATATCACCTGTCACGTGCTTGAATCCCGTATTCAGAGCTCCACCCTTTCCCTGATTCTTCTCGTGGAATATAACCTTGAGAATTCCCTTGAATTCATCGGAGTTTTCGAGGCGGCGCAGTATATCCCTCGTGCCATCCGTGGAACCATCATCCACAACGATTATCTCTCTTTCCAAATCGTATCCCAGATCCACTGTCCGGACGATGTTCAATATCCTCTCGATGTAATCCTTTTCATTATAAGCCGGAATGACTATGGACAATTTCCTGTACTTCGACATCGCTGAAATATTAAAGCCGGAGGAGTTGCTCAAATTCCCCTGCCACAGGGGTTTTTAAGCATTATGAAGCCGTTCAGGATATGGCTATATAAGTTCAAAACCTTCTATGGTTATTCCAAAACCCTCTATACCCTTATAGTTCATGGGTCTGGAAGTAATCGGAATTATACGCCTGTATCCGAGCATACGTATAATCTGGGCACCGATGCCGTAATCCCTGAAGTCCATCTTCTCACCGGGTTCCAGATTCCCGTTGCCCGTATCCAGATATATAAATGCCCCTCCTCTCTCGCTTATCACCTTCAATGCCCTCTCCTTCTTACCGTAATCATCCGCATCCTTGATCATCAATATATCGGCCAGCACATTCCCCCTGTGCACCCTGACGAATTTCACCTCCGAAGCGGAATCCTTCTCCAGGGCATAGTGCCTCCTGCCATAGATATCCCTGAAGACATGGAGCCTCATTGGTCCGAATGGGGTTTCCACCTCTCTGGATTCCACCTTCTCCACGATAGTTTCACGGCGAAGGCGATATTCAATCAGATCCCGAATCGTGATAATTTTCAGGTCGTACTTCCGGGCAATCTCCTTCAACTTGGGCAGACGGGCCATGCTCCCATCCTCGTCCATCACCTCGCATATCACACCGGCGGGGTAGAATCCGGCCAGTCGAGCCAGATCCACGCTCGCCTCCGTATGTCCGGCTCTCTCCAGAACACCCCCCTTGCGGGCTTTCAGGGTGTAGAGATGCCCCGGGCGGACGAAGTCCGATGGTCCCTTGCTCTCGTCAGCCACCATCCGGGCGGTAAGGGCCCTCTCGTGTGCAGAGGTTCCGGTGGTCACCTCCTTGTAGTCTATGGGAATTCCGAAGGGGGTCCCGAAGCGGGAAGTGTTCTTGAGGGGAACGTCCAGTTCCAGCTGTTCGAATCTCTCCGGGGTCATGGAGACGCACACTAAACCCCCACCGACTCGAGCCATGAAGTTTATGTGCTCCGGCTGGCATATCTGGGCGGGAACGAAGAAATCCCCCTCGTTCTCCCTGTCCTCATCATCCACGATGATGATGGGCCTGCCCTTTCGAATATCCTCCAGAGCCTCTTCTATCGTACTGATCTCTACCATACCTTCAGGATCACTATCAGCAGGATGATAAGAAGCAAAACATTGACTGCAAGGGATATCTTCAGGAATAACTGAACCCTGCCGAGTTCCTTTCTCAGGGAGAGGTACATTCTGTCCAGATGCTCCTCCACGTCGGTGAGCCTATCCTCCAGATCCTTCAGCACAGCCCTCAACTCCTCATCCGATTTCACCCCTCCCACTATGTCCATCACCAGCGGGATGAGGTTCAGGGCCAGACTGCTTAACCTACTCAACTTCGGCATATTCCACCCCCATGTCTTCCGTTTCCCATAATACCACCTTCACAGTGGTCGGATATCTCTCCTTCATCTTCCTGTATATCTCCCTCGCCATATTCTCTGCACTGGTGGGAAATGGATAGATATCGTTGAGATATTTCCTGTCGGGGAGAATCTTCTTCAGGTATTCCTTGACCTCCAGAAAATCTATGGTTATGCCTTCATCGTTCAGACTGCGGGATTCAATATGGACCTCCACGCGATAGTTGTGGCCATGAAGCGGTTCCGGTTTTCCTCTGTATTTATCAAGGCGATGAGCAGCCGAAAAGGTTTCACGAACGATTATCCTCCACATCGAACGGGCAAATTTTAAAGTCCGATCCTACTGATCCAGCCCTTCAAGGAGACGGAAAAACTTCGTGGGAGTATATGGATGTTCCAGAACAAGTATCCCCAGTTTCTCCAGTTCTTCCCGATCCACACTTTCCCCCCTCTCCAGAACCAGAATCCGGATAGTACCCGGATTGAGATCCCTTACCTCATCGAGATGCTCTTTCCCAAATATCACTATGGAAGCATTCTCCGGTTCCCTCTCCACCACCCGATAATCGGGATATTTCTTCTGGAGCCACTTGGCAATAACCTTCCTGAAGAATTCCTTCCTGTCATGCAGGAAGGCTATCCCCACCACATTCTCATTAACACCCAGAGAAGGTAGAGGAAAGCTCTGGAGGGAACCATTGCTGAAAACTATAGCTCCATCTGTAACATCACCTTTGGTAAGTATGAGATTCACTATGCTCCTGCTGAGGGGCTTGATCCACACGTGAACATTATCAGGAACCTCACCGTAATACATCAATGCGAACGTGTATCCTCCCTCCACGAATACCAGAAGTCCCACATTCTCGACCGAGAGCAGACCGGTGAATGCACGCGCTTGAAGTTCCCGTATGAGATCATGAACCTCCGGCAGATCGAGCGTCAGGACATTCTCTACACCGAGTGTTAATAAAGGTTTCATTTCCAATTTAATTTTAATCATTTCTGGCTTTTTCGCAAGTGGGGGCGGATCAATATTTTATTTCAACGTGGAAATAAGATTCAAGCAAGTACTTGTGGTTGAGTGAAACTATACGGACCTTTTTCCGGTCAGAATCTGATAGAGACGGAACAGGGCATAGTAGGCTATGCTCAAACGAACGAGATTCCTGTCCCCGGCGAATTCCCTGTAATGGGTCTGTACCCTGTCCGTGGCTATCCCCACGAAGGCAAAGGGCTCCCCATCCGGATTCTCCGCCATCCCGGTGGTGGAAATGCCTATGTGGGATTTCATTATGTGCCTGATGTTGGCTGCCATGTGAGCAGCCACCTGATGGGAGTAAACCGTATACCTCTCCACGATCTCCTTCGGCACACCCAGGACGTTGATCTTTACGTCCGTGCTGTAAGCCACTATACCACCGCGAAAGTAGGCGGAACTTCCACTGACAGATGTAAGAAGGTCCGGGAGTTTCCCGGAGGTACAGCTCTCGGCGGTGGAAATGGTAAGGCCCCTCTTCTTCAGAATCATCGCCACCTTCTCTTCAAGGGTCTCATCGTTATATCCCCATATATAGGTCCCCAGAATCTTCTCCAGCATCTCCGCCCTTTTCCTTACGTCTTTCTCCGGACCCTTCAGTTTAATTATGACTCCCGAGGGCGTGGCCATATAGTCGGGGATACCGATCCTGTCGTAGTATCCCGAAAGGATATTTCTGACTTCCCTTTCGCTCAATCCCCCCGTCTTTATGAGCAGATAGAAGGTGTCGGAAACAGGAAGATGATCGAGGATAATCCTACCCAGCCTCGTTCTGGTGAGAAATCCGCGGACTTCCTGTGGAACACCCGGAAGGAGAACGATGAGTCTATCCTCATGGTGCCCCCACATGGCAGGAGCCTTACCCACCGGATTGGACATCATGGAAAATCCCTGAATCTTCCACCTGTATTTTTCGAAATCCGTGGGGAAATCCTCCACCCTCTCCAGTGGCCTTCCCAGGAATTCTGCCACCGCCCGGACGGTTATGTCATCCTCCGTGGGTCCCATTCCCCCGGTGATGATTATCACCCTGAAGTCTTCATCCATCAGGGTCTTCAATCCGCGATGTATCTCTTCCATATCATCTGGAACCATGAGAGACATGCGGGGTGGATCTCTGCGGGATGAGATGAGGAAACGGGCTATGAGGGCCGTATTAATATCCCTTACGAAGCCCTCCAGAAGCTCGTTACCCGTAAGAAGGATGCCGGCTGACATACTCACTCCACCGGCTGGCGGGATTTCAGGGCCTCTTCGAGGGTTATCTCATCGGCCTTCGATATGGTGAATCCAGTTGGAATTCCGCGGGCAATCCGGGTTATACGAACCCCCGTATCCTTTATCAGATCCATGATGTAGAACATCGTGGCATCCCCCTCCACCGTGGGGCTGAGGGCGAAAACCACTTCCCTTATTCCCTCCCTGCGTATCCTTTCGGGTATATCGTCGATAAAGAGATGGGAGGGCTCCACACCTTCAAGGGGCTCTATCAACCCTCCCAGAACGTGATATTTTCCTTTGAAAACTCCGGTCTCCTCTATCCTGTACATATCCATGGGGCTCTCCACTATCATCAGGACGGGTTCCCTGGACTCATCCGAACACACACCACATACCTCACCCTCCGTGATCGTATGGCAGACCCTGCACAGTCCAAGGCTTCCCGCCTCTTCCAGAGCCCCGATAAGGCTGACGAGCCTCTCCCTGTTTACCACGAGGTCGAAAGCCACAATCTCGGCAGTCTTCTCCCCGATGGATGGGAGTTTCTTCAACTCCTCTATCAACCTTCTCAATTTATCGGGGAAATCCCTCATAAACCCTATCCACCCATCATATTCCGGACCTCGGGGGGAAGCTCGTTAAGCAGTTCCTGGATCTTCTGATTTGCAGTATCCCTCGCCCTCTTCTGGGCAGCGTTTATAGCATTTACGATGGTCTTCTCTATCTTTTTAACATCTGGCTTCCCCTCGAAGAGTTCGGGAGCCAGTTTGATCTCGACGACTTCTCCCAGACCATTTACGACCACTTTTATCCTGCCATTCATCCCCACTTCCTCGACCCTCATATTCTTGAACTGCTTCTGTATCTTGGACAGCTTGGACTTCACCTCTGCCACTTTCTTCAGTTCTTTGAACTTTCCAAACATCTCCTTACCTCCCTTCTCCAAATTTTAATCGATATCGTTTCCCCTTTTGCCCACCTCCCTGAGATCCAGCTCATCAATGAGCCTCTGAAGACCGGGGTGGGTCTTCTGTACATCCAGTACCACCTCCTCGATCGGAAGGGCAAGTTCTTTATATGCGGATACCAGTTCCTCCTTCTCCTTTTCCAGGAATTCCTTCAGGGTATCCGATCTGGTCTTTATTACGAGTTTGTTGCCATCCAAGTAAACCCGGGACTCCTTAACAATTGCAGCCACCGGGGCCTTCCTTATCTTTGAGGCCAGAATACTTGCAAGGTCTGTCTGCTCTTCCTTCTTCTTTTCCTTCTTCTCCGGAGGTGGAGACTGGGGAGGTGTCTGCTTTTCGCTCCCCGTTGGTGTATAGGTGAGATTGTATTTACGGGCGATCTGCGTAAGATCCACCGTGGAGGGAAGCAGGCTCATACGGGTTATGTAATACTCCACCCAGAGACGGGGGGTCTGGCTCCAGCGGATAACCTCTTCCATCTTCAGGACGTTATTCATATACATGAGTATATGCTCGCGGGTGATGTCGCTCCGCCTCCCCTCCAGCACAGCCCTGAGCATTTCGTTGAGGTGATTTCCCAGCTCACGGACGAAATCCTGAGGTGAAACCCCCTTCGTCAGCAGTTCATCCAGAATGGAAAGGGCTTCGGAACTCTCTCCTTTTCTTATGTGGATAACGAGCCTGTCCAGTATATCGGGGTCTATCCCCCCCACGAATTTCAGGACATCCTCATACGACACCCTATCTCCGGAGAAGACCCACACCTGCTCCAGCATGCTGATGGCATCCCTGAGGCTCCCCTCGCTTCTGCGGGCTATTTCCTGGAGAGCCCTGTCTTCCACATCTATCCCCTCCTGCTTGGCAATGTACTGGAGACGGCGAATGATATCGAAGGGACTTATGGGGCGAAATTCGTACTTCTGAAGCCTGGAGAGGATGGTGGGCGGTATCCTGTGGGGGTCGGTGGTGGCCAGAATAAATACCACGTGCTCCGGAGGTTCCTCCAGCGTCTTCAGGAGGGCATTGAAGGCCTCCATCGTGAGCATGTGGGCCTCATCGATAATATAGACCTTCTTTCTGCCCCGCGACGGCAGATACTTGACGCTCTCCCTTATGGCCCTGATCTCATCAATCCCCCTGTTGGATGCGGCGTCGATCTCTATCACATCGGGGTGCCTTCCGAGTTCTATATCCCTGCACGCCTGACACTTACCGCAGGGCTTATCCGTTATATCATCGGATGCCTCGCAGTTAAGTCCCTTGGCAAAGATCCTGGCGGTCGTCGTCTTCCCAACCCCCCGGGGACCTGCAAAGAGGTATGCACTGGATATGCGTTTCAGGCGAAGAGCATTACGAAGAGCCTTTACTATGGGCTCCTGTCCCACGTGTTCCTCGAAGGTCCGGGGTCTGTACTTAACGGCAAGCGAGGACATCCTTCCAAAATTTTAATCCACCGGTATATTGCCGCCCAACTGCTGGAACCTGAAGATTATGCAGTCAATCTATCACACTATGAGTCTTTTCCTATAAAACCCTATAAAATTACTCCTTCCATGAGCATAAAGGACCTTCTCGAGAATACGCAGGGCAAAATAGTCATCGCAGTACATGAAAAACCCGATCCGGACGCAATCGGAAGTGCCCTGGCATTGCACCTGTTCCTGAAGAAGAAAGGCCTTGATTCAGCCGTGGTTTCCAGGGACGAACCACCGGACACCCTCACTTTCCTGACGGGATTCGACGATATTGTGGTGGGACATCTCGTGGAGGGTTCCCTTTACGTTCTGGTGGACGCAGCGGAATGGGAAAGAACCGGCTTCCCCGAACCCGACGGACCAATAGTGAAAATAGACCATCACATCTCCTCCACCCGCTACAGCCCCCACGATGTAACGGATGAAAATGCTCCGGCCACGGCCCATCTGATTCTGAAGATCCTGCGGGAATGGGATGAGGAATCCATAGATATACCCATAGCGGAAAATCTGTACACGGGTCTGCTCACGGACACCGGAAGTTTTACTTATTCAGCGATAGACGTGGCAATGAGGGATGCCCTGTACCTCCTGTCCAGGGGGGTGGATGGAAGAAAGATTGCAGACAAGGTCTTCAGGGAATCGCCTCTGGAAAGATTCAAACTCATAGGTCTCGCCCTCCAGACATTGAGCATGAAGGACCGCATAGCCTGGATCATAGTGAGAAAGGAATTCTATGAAATCACCGGTGCGAAGAGGAGCCACAATTACGGCATAGTGGATTACGCTCTCTCTGTGCGTGGAGCTCTGGTGGGTGTTAAATTCGAGGAGTACGATGACGTATGGAGGGTGAGCCTGCGGAGCAAGGGTAACATAGACATTTCGATAATAGCAAGGGAATTCGGGGGAGGTGGACACAGGAATGCGGCCGCTTTCCGCGCACCCATTACGATGAGCGAGAAAGAACTCGTCGAAAAAGTGATAGGAAGGCTGAAGGAGTACTTGAAACATGAGGCAACCTGATGTAGTTCTGATGAAGGATGTATATAAGTCCTTCGGTAATTTGAAGGTATTCGAGGGAATTGACCTTCGGGTTGAGAAAGGGGAATTCGTATTCATAATCGGCCAGAGCGGAGTTGGAAAGACCACTCTCCTCAGGATGATATACCTGGAAGAGTTTCCGGACAGGGGTTCCGTGAAGATCTTTGGAGAAATACCCGGGCCATCCAACATCAGGTCCCTGCGGCAGAAGATGGGTGTCATCTTCCAGGACTTCAAACTGCTGGATTACAGAACGATTTACGACAACGTGTATATGCCTCTGGGATACACGGGGGTTCCTCCGGAAACAGCCCGCAGGAGGGTGGAAGAAGCCCTTAAGTTCGTACGCCTCTGGGACAGGAGGGATGAACTGCCCGAACGTCTGTCGGGTGGTGAGAAGCAGAGGGTCTCCATTGCAAGGGCCATAGCCCGTCAGCCATTCATGCTCATAGCCGATGAACCTACCGGAAATCTGGATCCGGAAACCTCTCTGGAGATCCTGGACTATTTAAAGCGCCTCAACGAACAGGGGATGACCGTCATAGTGGCCACCCACGATTACGATCTCATAAAGAATCATCCCTCTGCAAAGGTTTACAGGATCATAAACGGCCGCCTTCAGGAGATGAATTCTGCTCCCTGAGAGCCTTTATCAATTCGAAGAGGACCGCCAGAAATTCGTTATGAAAGAAGTCCCTGAAGTTCTCTTTCGTCTCCCAGAAGGCCTCGAGGTTCCTGTATCCGAATTTCTCATACATATATGCCTGAAACAGTAGCTCCAGCTTATCAGCCGCCCTGACTATCAGGGCCTCCTTACTTGCCCTCTCCTCGAATTCCCTGTATAAATCCAGCATATACTTCGAAATATCCCCCAGAACACCCACAACATCCCCGAATGCCCTATGTTCCGCATCATCCAGCTCCTCACGGGGAATATACCGGCGGGCTTCCAGATGTATATCCCCTATCCTCGTCTCTCCGAGTTCGTGAATCAGAGCCATCTTCACCACCTTTCCGGTATCGATGTCCTCCCCCATCCTCTTCAGATATTCGGCGATGATCATCGCCATAAGGGACATGGAATACACGTGATCCGCCACACTCTCCGGATTCTTTATCCCGTAATACCACCATCCGCTGCGGGGAACCAGTTTCAGACGAATTCCGTCGTGCATGAATCCGAGCAGAGCAGCAGCCCGAATATAAATTCCCGGATCCTCCTCCCACCCAGAAGGGAGAACCAGTCCATTTATCTCCAAGAGGGATTCGTCCCCCTCTTCGAAATTCAGGGAATAGTCCGCCCCTGCTTCCTCCAGTGCATCCACCACCTTCTGCTTCAACTCCTTTCTTCCCCTGAGGAATATCCGGAGCTTCATCGGGGGAAAGTTTAAGGGGGGAGCAGCACCCCCCGGAATCAGCGAATTACGGTCTTGAATACCTTCGTTCCGACTCTAACAATATACACACCCGGCTTTCTCCATTCCATCCAGTTCCTGCGTGGAGTCAGGATCCTCCTTCTGAGCAACTTTCCGGCCACATCGTAAAGGGCCACCTCCACAGGGGAAGAGATGTTCCTCAATATTATGCGGCCATCCCCCAGCACTATCCCCATCTCTTCCAGAGTCTCCCTGTCGTACACAGGAGTGGGTGTAAGGACAGACCCGATCGGAATTATGTAGGATATGGAATCCCCGGGCAATATGGTCTGCACATCCCAGAAATACACGAAAGCATTATCTGAGCCACTTTCCACCGTAATATCATCGGTAGAAAGGCTATAGGTCCAGGTATTGGCATGGGCGTTGGGCCATCTCGTATGATAGACGAAGTCAGGGGTGCTTACGGAGTCGTTCTCATCCACCAGGGCGAATACATGGTACTTATCCCCTGCGGGCGGATTGGCATCGGATTCCCGCAGATAATTGAAGGTATCGGGAACCGGAGGTCCGACCTGAACCGGAGTGGGTATCTCGTCGCTGCAGAGGAGGTCGCGGAGAACGGGATCGTACTTACACTGATAATGAGCCGGATGGTCCGTACTGTCCACATGGGTATCGTATTCCCACCTGACACCCACGCTTGCTATATTGAACTGGGAATTGTTGATAACGGTGGTCCTGTGCCAGAGGAACGAACTATTGGAAGAAGAACCCTCCACCCAGAATACCTCCTTGACCGTGAGCCTGTCACCGGCCGTATCTATCTCATAAACTATCTCCAGCAGTTTTGCAGCAGTATCGCATACCACGCGGGTGGCGAAGTTCTTAAGATTGACCTGATCGTATCCCGAAGGGGGTGTGGCCGTTCCATTCTTCCCGATGTAATCTATGGATGAATTTTCCGAATGAATCGTGGTCCAGCTGCTCCAGGCACTGGGATAACTTCCCCCATAGAGCAGAGTTATGTGAGGATACACGTGATTGGGACCTGTCTCGGCCGTATATGTGCCGAAGTCGGAACCGGGAACTATGTCTATCCACCAGGTCAAGTAGGAATTGGAGAGCTGATACGGATTCCCCCTCACATAGCCCACAGCATCGAAACCCTCATCGCTCGCATCAAAATCATAGGAAGCGACGGTACTGTACGGGCCCAGATCGACCCCGTAAAGGTTTATGGAATCCACATACCACCCCTCGTAGTTAACACTTCCATCGCTCTTGAATCTGAATCTGAATAAAACGTCACTACCGGCATAATCGGTTAAATCCACAGATACTCTCTCCCAGTCCTGCTGGGAACCGGTACATACACCCACGATGGTCCAGGTACTGCCTCCATCCGTGGATATTTCCACTATAGCACTGTCATAACCGCTCTCTATATTGTACCACTGATAATAACTCAGGGAATACTGGCTGTAACCCGTCAGGGAAACAGGGGTCTGCTTGGTAAGGGCCTCGTGGGCATAATTGGTGTAATCCCCACCCAGATTCGTGGCCCATACCCTCGCTCCATCGTAGGCACTGGAGGGACCGCTCGTCGGAACTCCCCTTTCCCAGGGAGCGGTGGAGTCCCCAAGGAGTACAGGAGAAAGATCTCCATCATCTGATCCCTCGAAGGAGGATGAATACAGGACATCATAAGCATCGTAATTGGCACCCTCTATGAGAATGTCATCCACATACCAGCCCAGATTCTGCGTTGTACCATCGCTATGAAACGCAAATGCAACCACCGCGGAACTCGATCCTGCACATCTGCCAATATCGAGAGTATCCACAACCCATCCACCGGAACTCCCACTATAGGGACCCCCTACCTGAATCCACGTGGATCCTCCATCGGGTGAACACAGAACCTTACCATAATCGTACGTGGATTCGGTAGAATAATAATGGCTGAATATGAGACGGGCCACGTCGTAAGTGGAGAGATCCAGCAGGGGAGACATAAGCGTATCATCGGCGCTGGCGGGATATCGCTCGTTCAGAGCCGTGCCAAAGCAGAGATCTCCCCCGCTACACGAGGGGATGGAATCATCCTCGCCCCACTCCCACAACCTGGTTTTACACTCGGATGAGTAAATGACATTCAGCTGAGGAGCGCTCTCTGGAGTTCCATCGCGATATATGCGATATCCCTCCTTTATCCTGGAAGCAATGTACAGGGCCTCCTTATCGCTATTCAGATGGAAGACTTTCCTGACGAGTGGCACGAGCTTATCCGGTGACGAGGAAGACACCAGTTGAATTGCCTCTGATTTGCCCACCCTCCCCGACACCAGATCCAGAAATTTATGCCACAGATCCATACTTTGTGATGCAGTCATCAAAACCAATAGCATAATCCCCTCCCGTTCGTCTTTTATATTATCGAATTCTTTAAATTCGATTAATTTTAATGCCGTCAGATTAACAATGTCGCTTCAGATGTTTATAGCAACATGGTTCAGTTTATCTCGAATATAGGCAAGAAGCATTGAATATCAATGAATTAGTAAGTAGGGGTTTCTCAAGATTTGGTTCTGCATAAAAGTAAACATCACTCAAACAGGGGGTATACTTGTTTCTGACTTTCATTCAGGCTCCGGGGAGATCTATCGCTTCTGGACAAATTGAAATCGAAGACTGAACAGAATAAGGGATGTTAAATCCGACCCTCCAGGAGGTATTTATATCCGGTATTTAAAATTACATCATGCAAACATACAAAGAAGTTCTCACGTTGAACGACGGCTCCGTTGTGGAGCTGAGAAGCGCCACGAAGGAGGACAGACCCCTCATAGAAGATTTCGTTAAGCGACTCTCGACAGAAAGCCTGAGATTGAGGTTTCTGAAAGATATTTCTCCAGAGGAGGCGGTGGAACAGTTGATGCCATCGGAGGGGAGAGGCGTGCTTATAGCCCTGAGGAACGATAGAATAGTGGGGCATGCGTCATTCGAGAGGATAGATGATGACAAGGCAAGCATTCACCTGATAATCGCAGATGATTTTCAGGGCAAGGGTCTTGGAACGCTTCTGACAGGCCACATAATAGAATTTGCCCGTCTTAACGGAATAAACGAGATTCACGCATCCGTATCGGAAGGAAACTACAGGATGCTGAACGTCCTCAAGAAACTGGGATTCCCGGTAAAACTGGAAACCCATCCGGGAACTGTGACCGCCATCGTCCCTTCGTCTCTGTTGCCGGAGGCTCTGAAGTACTTCGAGGAGAAAGAAGCCATAGCATCGAGGGAAGCCCTCAAGTATTTCCTCTATCCCCGCAGCGTTGCCGTAATAGGCGCATCCAGGAAGAGGGGCGGGGTCAGCGGAGAAATCTTCTGGAATATCCTGAGCTATCAGTTCAACGGCCCCGTATATCCCGTCAATGCACGGGCGGATGTGGTCCAGTCCGTGAAAGCATACAGATCGGTAAAGGACATCCCCGATGATGTGGATCTGGCCGTTATAACCGTCCCCGCAAAGTTCGTCCCGCAGGTGGCCAGGGAAGCCGGGGAAAAGGGCGTAAAAGCCCTCGTGGTCATAACCGCCGGATTCGCCGAAACCGGAGAAGAAGGAAGGAAACTGCAGGAAGAACTGGTTCAGATATGCAGGCAATACGGAATGAGGCTCATCGGTCCCAACTGTCTGGGTATCGTCAATACGGATCCAAAGGTGCGCCTGAATGCCCAGTTCACGCCTTTCGTTCCCAGACCGGGTCGCATCGGATTCCTGTCCCAGTCCGGAGCGTTAGGAGTCACCATCATAGACCAGTCCAATAAACTGGGGCTGGGTATGTCCAACTTCATCTCTGTCGGCAACAAGGCCGATATCTCCGCCAACGATCTGCTCCTTTACTGGGAAGAGGATCCCATGACGGACATCATACTCCTCTATCTGGAATCCTTCGGAAATCCCAGAAAGTTCTCCCGCATCGCAAAGAGAATAGTAAAGAAGAAGCCCATAATTGCGGTAAAAAGCGGACGCTCCTCCGCCGGTTTCAGGGCCACCCAGTCCCATACCGGAGCCCTGGTATCCACATCCGACGTAACGGTCAATGCCCTGTTCCACCAGTCAGGAGTAATCAGAACGGATACCATCGAGGAGATGTTTGAAGTTGCTGCCCTTCTGGCCACACAACCGGTGCCATCCGGAAACAGGGTGGGAATAATCACCAATGCTGGAGGCGCCGGGATTCTGGCTGCGGACGCCAGCGAGGCATTCGGCATGGAGGTTCCGGAACTCTCCGAGGAGACGATAAGCAAACTCAAGGAATTCCTTCCTCCCGAGGCGGGATTCTATAATCCCGTGGATATGATAGCCTCCGCCACACCGGAGAACTATTACAGGGCCATAAAAGTGGTGGCGGACAGCGGAGAGGTGGATGCCCTGATAGTGATCTTCATACAGCCCCTCCTGATCAAACCGGAGGACGTGGCCAAGAATATCCTCAAGGCCGTAAAGGAACTCAGGGAAGAGGGCAACGATATAACGGTTCTCGCCGTGTTCATGGCATCGGCCGGAATATCCAACCTGCTACAGGAAGGGGATATAAAGATACCCTCCTACCCCTTCCCCGAGACAGCAGCCAGAGCCCTCTCCAAGGCGGTGGAATATGGTAAATACCTGCGCCGTCCGGAGGGCAAAGTGCCCCAGTTCGACGATATCCGCAAGGAAGACGCGGCCATCATCATATCCAAAGCCCTCTCCCGCGGAGAGGAGTGGCTATCCCCCGAGGATACGTGGGCACTTCTGGAGGCCTATGGAATCCCCACAGCCCGCATGAAGGTGGTAAAGGATTACGATGAGGCCGAAGCCTTCGCCAGAGAACTGGGTGTTCCTGTGGCCATCAAAGCCGTCATAGAGGGGGTAACCCACAAGACGGACGTGGGTGGTGTGCGCCTCAATGTGAAGCCCGAAGAGGTAAGAAAGGTGGCAGAAGAGATGGTCAAGTTCCTGGAGGCAAAGGGCTATCGGGTGAAGGGCCTCATGATACAGGAGATGGTCCCGAAGGGTCAGGAGATGCTGGTGGGTGTCACCCACGATCCCATATTCGGCCCCATAGTGGTGACCGGTGCCGGTGGAATATTCGTGGAACTGCTGAAGGACATCTCCGTGAGGATTACCCCCATAACGGACATAGACGCGGAGGAGATGATCACATCCCTCAAGACCTATCCCCTGCTCAGGGGTTATCGTGGGGGTCCCGAATACGATGTGGATAAACTGAAGGAGATCATAATGAGGGTCGGTCAGATGGTGGATGACCTGAGCCCCATCATGGAGATGGACATGAATCCGGTTATCGTTTTCGAGAAGGGGAAGGGGGCAAAAGTGGTGGATGCCCGCATAAGGGTTCAGGAAAATCCCCTGTTCGTACCACCCACGAGAAAGAGAAAGTAAATTCGAAATGGGGGGCGATGCCCCCCATCCATTATCTTACGATGAGCGACCCGGTCTTTCTATCGTCAGTCAGATAGAAGTACGCACCGGATGGGAGATTGCCCACGAAGGCTTTCCTGCGCCCCTCCGGAATAATCAGGCTCCTTACGAGTCTTCCGGCAGTGTTGTAAATGTCTATCCTCATATCCCTGGGAGCAGGACCATTGAGCAGTACGTATCCGTCCTTTACCGCACCGATCAATTTCACATCACCGGGCAGGACGATGTACTCTCCATCTCCGACCAGGCCATCCCCCAGTATGATCCCCATTACCCAGTTATTGCTCATATCGGGGCCAAAATCCGTAAGCAGATGCCAGTCCGGCCCCAGAGTATCGGACTGAATCCAGCAACCACGACCGCTCCAGCACGGGCCATCGTCTGTGGCGAAGGGGAACCCTCCACTGAGACTGGCGATCTCACGGGCCACATAGAAGGGATAAGTGTATCCTATGCGCAGTTTCGCCGTATCACTGGCCGGGAGGGAATCCAGATCCACAACCACCAGACCGGGGACGGTATCCATCTCACCTATCACCTTCCTGAATATGGGATTCATGTGATCGGGCTGTCCATTCACCTCCGGATAGAGGGCCACGGCGTTCTCTCCACCACTGGTACAACTGGCTCCCGGGAGGCAATGGTAGAAGAAGATCTTCTTTATGTATCGGCCCTGATAAAGGTAAAGATCCGATGAGTCGAACCTTATGGCAATTCTGGAGGGACCCAGATCTCCCAGAGATCCCACAGCATCGGTCGCAACGAGAGTATCCGCATACATGAGGGTATCGGTGGCAATCCTGTACATCTTCGTGTAATCCACCACCCGGGCAATGGTATTGTTGTCGGGATATTCATCCAATATGAAGTTGTGGGTGGCGGACACTTCTATAAGGGAATCAATGGACAGATCGGCGAATGTTATCGTATCCACTTCTCCGGAATGCAGGGTGTCTATGGAAGAAGAGTACTGGGCACCATTAAGAGTCATGGTGACGTCCACACCGGCAACCGCATTCACACCCACATTGGCCACCAGAACGGATATATTCCCCGTGGTCGGCCAGGAGGGAGCCATGGATGGAGGGTAGAAGGTATAGAGCGGAATATCCGGAAGCAGGATATCCGTTATGGCCAGATCGTTTTCTGCGTACATGACCGCAACGTTATCGAAAGCAGCATTCCAGTTCCAGCCACCGGCATCCACGTAATGGAACATCAGCCTCATGCTGTCCACACCCTCCGTCCGGACGGATGTTATAAACCTTCCCGATTCCGCATCCCCTAATGCCACCTCGTGAAGGAGAATCGTATCCACAGCACCGGATGTGTCGTGAAGGATGGCAGACACGCGCACAGTGTCATCCTGCTCGTAGGATTCGAATCCATAATCGTATGCCACTATTACGGATGATACGCCCGACGGGATATGAATCGTAGGGGTGATGGCCATCTCATTTGCAGGAGGAGAACTGCCTCCCGCAGCATCGTCATCGTAATTGAGGGCATACTGACCGCAGCTGGTGGGGGGCTGATTGATATCGCTGCAGGCCGTAACGGCAAAAGTCACGCTATCCCCGTTTCCGTCAACCAGATCCCAACCGTCGGCGGATCCATCTTCGAAATCCTCCTGAAAGAGAACGGACGGAACGGGAATCCCTATGCTAACGTTGTCGAAGGCCACATTCCAGTTCCACCCTCCACCATCCACATATTCGAAAGCAACCTTAACCGC
>Ga0256835_1000885_pt1 | contig 19529 bp, 13 predicted proteins | sample PIR30metaG_FD_185972 | JGI IMG/M metagenome (GOLD analysis project Ga0256835, IMG submission 185972) | Hydrothermal vent microbial communities from East Pacific Rise, Pacific Ocean - PIR-30 | ecosystem: Environmental > Aquatic > Marine > Hydrothermal vents | place: Pacific Ocean: East Pacific...
ACCTTGAGGGCCGCAGCGTTAAGCCAAGAGAAAGGTTTGCGTGTAAGGGAGAATCTGGGGCGCTACGAAGTGCGCGGACAGGCTGGGCAACCAGGAGACCGGCGCATCGGGGTGGTGTGGCATACGCAGGGGTCCGGCAAGAGCTTGACTATGGTTTTCTATGCCGGGCGGGTTATCCGCGAGCCTGCCATGCAAAATCCTACGGTGGTGGTGCTTACAGACCGAAACGACCTTGACGATCAATTGTTTGGTGTCTTTTCGCACTGCCAGGACCTCTTGCGACAGGAGCCTGTTCAAGCCAAGAATCGAGCCCATTTACGGGAACTTCTGGCCAGAGAAGCCGGAGGCATCATTTTCACCACCATCCAAAAATTTCTCCCTGACGAAAAAGGAGACCGTCATCCACTTCTTTCCTCACGCCACAACATCGTGGTTATTGCCGATGAAGCCCATCGGAGCCAGTACGATTTTATTGATGGCTTTGCTCGCCACATTAGGGATGCTCTCCCAAATGCCTCTTTTATCGCTTTCACCGGAACACCTATTGAGCTCGAAGATCGTAATACTCGCGCTGTTTTTGGTGATTACATCTCCATTTACGATATTCAGCGCGCCATAGAAGATGGGGCAACGGTACCTATTTACTACGAAAGCCGGCTGGCCAAGTTAGAACTGCCAGAAGAATTGAAGCCCAAAATCGACGAGGAATTTGAAGAGGTTACCGAGAAAGAAGAGGTCGAGCGCAAAGAAAAGCTCAAGTCTAAATGGGCACAACTTGAAGCCATTGTAGGAGCAGAACCACGTCTGCGCCTGATCGCCAAAGATATCGTAGAGCACTTTGAACGGCGGCTGGAGGTTCTCGATGGCAAGGGCATGATCGTTTGTATGAGTCGCCGTATATGTGTTGATCTTTACAATCAGATTATCCGTTTGCGCCCTGAGTGGCATCACGAAGACGATGATAAAGGATTCATCAAGGTAGTGATGACTGGTTCGGCGTCAGACCCTCCGGAATGGCAGCCCCACATTCGAAACAAGAAAAAACGGGAGGAGTTGGCCAAAAGATTTCGAGATCCAAACGATCCCTTAAAGCTGGTGATCGTGCGCGATATGTGGCTTACGGGTTTTGATTGTCCGAGCCTTCACACCATGTATATCGACAAGCCCATGCGTGGTCATGGGCTCATGCAGGCTATCGCCCGGGTAAACCGCGTCTTTCGAGACAAACCAGGTGGACTGGTGGTGGACTATATTGGCCTGGCGCGCGAATTAAAACAGGCGCTCGCGGTTTATACCGAAAGCGGGGGGCGGGGCCGCACGGCCCTTGATCAGGAAGAAGCCGTGGCGGTTATGCAGGAAAAATACGAAATTTGCTGTGATCTCTTCCATGGTTTTGACTGGTCAGCTTGGAAGAAAGGTACGCCTGAAGAACGTCTGTCTCTTCTCCCTGCGGCTCAAGAACATATTTTGGCCCAGCCGGAGGGGAAAGAGCGCTTTGTCAAAGCAGTATTAGAGCTTTCCAAGGCCTTTGCCCTGGCTGTTCCCCACGAAGAGGCCCTCCGCATTCGTGACGATGTGGCCTTTTTTCAGGCTGTCCGGGCAGCGTTGCTGAAACGTGCCCCTTCTGAGGCTCGCCCTCAAGAAGAGCTAGATCACGCTTTGCGTCAGTTGGTAGACCGAGCCGTAGCCCCTGAGGGCGTAGTGGATATTTTTGCCGCCGCGGGCCTCAAAAAACCGGATATTTCCATCCTTTCAGAGGAATTTTTGGCAGAAGTGAGAGGTCTACCTCAAAAGAATCTAGCAGTGGAGCTTCTTCGCAAACTTTTGCAGGGAGAAATTCGTACTCGGCGTCGTAAGAATGTAGTTCAGGCACGCCGTTTCTCTGAGATGCTCGAGCGGGCGGTGCGGCGCTATCAAAACCGGGCTATTGAAGCCGCCCAAGTCATAGAAGAACTGATTGCGCTTGCTCGGGAAATGCGCGAGGCCGACCGAAGAGGGGAAGAACTGGGTTTAAGCGAGGAAGAGGTAGCCTTTTACGATGCCCTGGCGGCCAATGAAAGCGCAGTGCAAGTACTGGGAGATAAAACTTTGCGCCAGATTGCCCAGGAGCTGGTGAGCCTGGTAAGGAAGAACATCACCGTGGACTGGGCCCAGCGCGAAAATGTAAGAGCCTATCTGCGAGTTCTGGTAAAACGTACTCTTCGAAAATATGGTTATCCTCCTGACAAACAAGAAGAAGCCACCCAAACCGTCCTCACGCAAGCTGAAAACCTTTCTAATGAATGGGTGAGATTGTAGGCGTAACCACCCTTGCCAGCGAAGGTCCCTCGGGGTAATATCTTTGTATCCCAAGGGATTCAGGCCTTTGCCCCCGTAGCTCAGGCGGATAGAGCACGAGATTCCTAATCTCGGTGTCGCAGGTTCGAGTCCTGCCGGGGGCACCACCCCTTCAGGTGAGGTCTTTCAATAACCCCGCAAAAGTGCTGTAAATTAGCATGGCACTCTAAATTAGGGGATTAGAGGCTCAAAGGGGCTTTTTACAAGATCTTAGATGTTTTTTTGAGCTTTTCTTCTTAAAAACAGAATTCCCATGAGTAATTCCGGATGCCCTCCGACCCCTCTCATTTAAATCGAATTTTTTAAAATTGATTTTTTCTCTGATGTTCTTTAGAAAACTAAGAGCTTTATCCGTTAGGAGCCTTCCGTGTCTGAGGGGAAGACCAAAAAACGTATTCTGATCGCCGAAGACGACCACTGGCTCTGCACCTCCCTGGTCGAGGCTCTCGAAGACAAGGGGTATGAAGTGGTCGGAATAGCACGGACAGGAAAAGAAGCCGTGGAACAGGCCCTGGCCCACCAGCCCGATCTCATCATCATGGACATCCGCATGCCGGAGCTGGATGGCCTGGAGGCTGCCCGCCAGATAAACGAAAAGACTTTCATCCCCATCGTCCTCCTGACCGCCTTCGCTGATCCCACCTTTCTCGAGCGTGCCAGAAAGGCGCGCGTACTCGGTTATCTCATGAAACCCATCTCCATTGCCGAGCTCATCTCTGCCATTGAAATCGCCTTCAATATCGGGCGGCAAATCAACCATCTGGAGATCGAAATCGAAAATCTCCGTGAAGAACTGGAAGCCCGCAAAGTGATTGAACGCGCCAAGGGCTTCCTGATGGATGCTTACGGCTTCAAAGAAGGCGAAGCGATGCGTTTTCTGCAAAAAGAAGCGGCCAAAAGGCGGGTGAAGCTGAAAGTCCTGGCCCAGGCCATCCTTGACATGGCGGAAAAGCTCCTCGAAGAGGCTAAGAAATAGTCTCCGATCGGTAGTGTGGTAACTCTTCTTCGGGAACCCCCTCGTCCCCCTCTTCCAGAAAGCGCCTTATTTCGTAAGCCTCCCTCAGAACTTCCTGGTAATCGAGCTTGCCTTCCTCGATGAGGTCCATGGCCCTTTCCACCTTCCGGGTCAGCTCTTCGTCTACCTGCTCTGGAAAGTGCTTCCGCAGATAGCTGTAAACCTCGCGCCCGAGTTTCGTGGGGTAAAGTCTCCCTCCAGGGAGCACCTTCACGTAACGCCGCTGAATGAGGGTGGTCACGATCTCTGCGTAGGTGGAAGGTCTGCCAAGGCCCCGGCGCTTCATCTCCTGCACCAGAGTGCCCTCGGTGTAGAGTTCCACCTTGGGTACCAGCTTGAAGGATATCTCTTCGGGCCGGTCTTCTTCTTTGAGCTCCACCACGCGAAAGGTGGGGAACATCTTCTCGAAACCCTCGCGAAGGATCCGGGTGATCACTTCCTCCTCCCATTCGTAGGAGGGGACCCGGAACCTGAGGCGAGAGACTTCCACCAGCGCGGGCCTCATCTGGCTGGCCATGAAACGCCTGAAGATGAGGTCGTAAAGGCTCAAGGCCCGCTTGGGGTCGGAAAGGGTAAGGAGGCCGCTTGCCAGCATGTAGCGCACCTCTTCGGCGTCTCGCGGGCGTGTGGGGCGGATACCCTCGTGTGCTCCACCTTCTCCCCAGGCACGAGGATAGAAGAACTCTTCACCAAAATGCTTGGCGATATAGGGTTTGGCCACCTGGTAGCGGCCCACTTCGGAGATGCGGGTAGAGTCCGTCCGGTGGTAGGTGATGAGGCCGCTTTCAAAGAGCTCCTGGAGGAGGTTCATGGTGTCTTTTGTGGAGAAGCCGAGCTTGGCACTGGCATCCTCGAGCACGGTATCGGTGGTGTAGGGGGGAAGGGGATTCTTTTCGGCCTCCTCGCGGGCGGCTATCTCCCATTCCAGCTTTTCGAGCTCCTGAGCAATCTTGCGGGCCAGGGGAATATCTTCGAGATCCAGCGTGAAGTGTTCCCCGAAGAGCACGAAGCTCACGCGGCCCTTCTTTTGCTTGGCCTCCTCGGCCCTTGCGATGACCCAGCCCAGAACCGGGCTCTGGACCCGCCCGGCAGAAAGCCGCCGGTTCCCAAAGGCTCGCCAGAGTCTCCGGGAAAGGACGAACCCCACCCAGCGGTCGATGACCCGGCGCGTGAGCTGAGCCTTCACCCGGTTGAGATTGAAATCCACCGGGTTCGAGAGTGCCTCTCGAAAGGCCCTGGGAGTTACTTCGTGGAACTCAAGCCGGCTTATCGTGGCGTTGAAAGGGCGAAGCTCCACCAGGAGATCGTAGGCGATCTTTTCCCCCTCGGCGTCGGGGTCGCTGCCAATGTAAACTTCCTGGATCTCGTAGGCCAGGCGTCTCAGGCTCTCCAAGAGCTCTCGCTTGTCGAAGACCGGCCCTTCCGGGCACCTGATTTCGACTTCTTCCGGATCGACGAGTTGTTCCCCGGTGGGCCGGCAGATCTTGATGCTGTCGAAGAGGGGGATGAAACGGCCGTTTTCCTCGAAGACCCCGAAGAAACCCCGCCGCCGCGAAAGATTGAAGACGTGCCCCAGAGAAGCACTCACCATCAGGAGCTTGTTCTCCGTGGGTATTTCGTAGACAAAGGCCTCCCCCACCTTTCGCACCGAGGGCTTCCCGAAGAAAGAGGCGATGGTCTTGGCCTTGTGCGGGGATTCCACCACCACCAGAGCGGTGCGCATCAGGTCTTTGAGTTCGCCTTTCTTTCGTCCGATCTTCCTCACTTCGGTAAGCTCCCGGGCCAGGCTCTCGAGGTCCAGCTCCTCGAGGGGCTTGAAGGAAAAATCGTCTCCCAGATGAAAACGCAGCCGTCTCTCGAGGCTCACAAAGGCCCGGCGGTCATCCACCAGGACCACCGCTAGCCCTTTCAAGAGGCCGAAGACCGTAAGACGGGAGACGCGCCCGGAAGCCTGGATGTAGGTGGCGGTGTCTCCGGCCACGAGGAAGAGCTCATCTCCCTCCTGGACCAGAAAGACGTCTTCTGCCCGGCGCAGCTTCTCAAGAAAGGCCGGGTCGGAAAATTTGCTCTCCAAAAAGGCCTTTATCCTCTCCAGGCGTTCCACGAGGCGCGGATAGCGGGGAAGGGCCTCCTCCGGAAGGGTGAGATAGCGTCGCAGATACTGGATGTCGCTGAGAGCGGTGAGCCTTTCCTCCTCTTCGAGAAGGGAGATGATGTTCACCAGGAGGCTGTAGAGGCTGCGAGGCAGGAGATTGACCCTGGTAGGGATGAGATGCTTGGGAACCCCCAGGAAGATAGCGTAGCGCAGGACGTAGGGGAGATCTATCCCGCGCACCAGGGGGTTTGAGAGGTGTGCCAGCCCCACGGCGAGGTCGAATTCACCCTTTTCCATTTCGGCCATCAACTCTTCAGGGGAGAGCTCAAGATAACTCAGAACACGAAAGCCCTCTTCTCGAAGATACGAGACCACCTCTTCCACCGCCTCTCTCCCGTAAACCTGGGAGACGAAGACCAGGCCCCCGGGACCCAGGACCCGGGCCAGAGAAGCCGCCTTTTCGGAGAGCTTCCGGAGCTCGGTTGAGCCTTCGGTGTAAGCGTCGACAATGTTTCGCAGGTTGCTGACGGCCCTCTGAATATCGAACCCCAGGAGGAACCTGAAGAGCATCACCCGCGAAGTGCGGGGCTTCAGGGTGGCAGAGGAGACGAGGAGGATCTTCCGCCCGGCGTGCCTCTTCCTGATGGCTTCAAGCTTTTCGAAATCTCGCTCCGTCTTGTTGGTTTTGAGGGCAAGCTTGATCTCGCGCTCCGAAAAGCCGAGGAGCGCGAAGAGACGGTCCACGTGGGCCGAGCGTTTGAGGAAGGAGTCCACGTCGTCGATGAAGACAAACTCGAAATCGAGCTCCTGAAGCTCCGCAAGGTGCTTGTAGAAAAAGGCCGTGGTGCAAACCAGGATATCGAAATCCCGGGACGAAAAGGCCTCTTTGTCTTTCTTCTTGCCGAGATAGGCGAGGATCTTCTTTGAAACGCCGATCTTACGGGCGAGCTCTTCCAGGCGTTCACCGATCTGCTGGACGAGAAGGCGGGTGGGCACCAGGATGAGGACCCGCCCCGGAAAGTAAAGCGCCGCGATAAGGCCGAAAGTGGTCTTTCCGGTACCGGTAGGGGCCACAATGGCGAACGATTCCCGAAAGAGGATGCGCTTGATCCAGGTCTCCTGAAGGGAAGAAGGAGAAAACCCCAGGGCCTTTTGAAAGAAGCGGGCAAACTCTTCGAGCTTTTCTGCCACCTCACAGTAGGGAGCCAGCCGTCTGAGTCGCCCTTCTTGGCGCAGGAGCTCGCAGAGATCCCCCTCCTGGGGTTTGGGGAGACATCTGGAACACGGAAGACCGCGGCTCAAACGCTCATCGCTGATCGTGCCCCCGCAGTTGGGGCAGGCGTGTGCCACCAGAAAAAGCATCAGCTTTCCTCCTCCAAAACCTCAAGGAGTCTCTCAACCAGACGTTCCGCACAGAAGACCAGAGACTCCAGATCGAGAAACGAAAGGGCCTGGCGGTCGAAGAGGATCTTCACCTCCGCAGGGAGCCCCTCTTCGGGTTCGGCCTCGAAGAACTGGAGACGCAAAGGCACCTTTGGCAGGACCCGGACCACCGCACAAAGATCTGCCGGGCAATCTTCGGGGAAAGTGGTATCAAAGCGGGTGAGGGCCTTCTTCAGAAGGGACAGTCTTCCGGAGAACTCCTGGGCGGCCTTTTCCTCCGCATAGCGCCGGAGGGTTTGAACCTTGGAGAGGGAGCTCGGAAAACTCTCGAGCCCCACGAATTCCCCGCTCAAAGGCTCCGGGCGTGCCATGAGGAGATAGTTGTAGAGGAGGATCTGGTCTCGCGGATCAAGCTCCACGCCGTCTTTCCGGAAGGCCTTCTCGGGGGTGATGAGGACCTTTCCGTCGAGATAAGTAAGCTCAAGCCCCTGCGGGGTGAGCACCCCTCCGGTGATCTCCGGAAGCCCTTCCCAGGAAAGATCCCGGGCCCGGGCCTTGACCTCCTCAAGGATTCGCCAGTGATAATCTTCCTCCGGGCTTTCTTTCTTCCGGGGGAGTGCAAGGGAGCCAAGATCCGCCTCCGGGCACTTCTCTGGCGAGGTGCTCCCGGAGACGAGGGCCATGGCAAAGGCCAGGCAAGAGGGGTAACCACATTTTCCACAGTTGGTGCGCGGGAGCCTCTTGACTATTTCAAGGGGGTTCAATTGCGCCATCTAAAATACCTTGACAAAATTAAGGCCTGAGAGCAAGCAGGGAGGGAAAAGATGCCCATCTACGAGTTCCGCTGCGAGGTCTGCGGCCACATCTTCGAAAGAATCCAGAAGATGGACGACCCCTGGCCCTCCTGCCCCAGGTGCGGGGAGGAGAAAGTCTTCAAGCTTCCATCTGTCTTTGGTTTTACAGACGCCTCTTCTTTCCGGGCTGAAAGGGAGCAGGCCATTCTGAAGCGGGCCAGGGATTACCTTGTGGACGGAAAGGTGAAGGACGCCAAGCGCTTCCTCTCCAAGGCCCAGGAATACGTGAAGACGGATCGCCTACGCAAGCTCTCCGAGGCTCTGGACAAGAGAAAGCCTCTCAAAGGTGGTTACATCAGCCGCCCCGAACTGGTGGTGACTAAAAAGAAGGATTAGCCAAAAACCTTTTCGATTTCTTCCAGGAGTTGGCGGAAGGTAAAGGGCTTTTTGATGATCTTGAAGGAGGCTTCTTCAAAGCCGTATTTTTCCAGGATATGCTCGGCGTAACCGGAAATGAAGATAACCGGGATTTCCGGAGCAAGTTTTTGTAGCTCCCGGTAAAGCTGCACCCCATCCATCTTTGGCATCACCACGTCGGTAATGATGAGATCTACCTGAAAATCATTTTTCTTAAGCCATTCCAGGGCTTCCAGGCCGTTTTCCGCGACTGCCACCTCAAAATCTTGGCCTTCCAGCATCTCGGCCAACATTTCACGAATATGGGGCTCGTCTTCTGCAATCAAAATCCTTTTCTTGGACACCTCTGATACCTTTGTCTCCGAGGGAGGGACAAGGTCTTTCTCCCCGGTAACGATCATTTTGTTTTGCAAAGGCAAAATTATCTCAAAGATCGTACCCCTTCCGGGCTCGCTTTCGACTTTGATCTCACCCCCACACCTTTTGACCAGTGTTAAAACAACGTTTAATCCTAGACCAGTTCCTTCACCAAAGGCTTTGGTACTGTAAAACGGTTCAAAAATATGAGCAAGTTCTTCTTTGGAAATACCATGACCTGTATCTTCAATACGTAATAACGCCGCACGACCGCGGGAAGTCTCCACCGCTTTGGTGGTAATCCTTACGATCCCTCCTTGAGGCATGGCGTCGCGGGCATTCAGGACGAGATTGGTCAGGAGGTGCTGGATCTCTTCGTAAGAGAGCCTTATGGGAAGGGGTTCGGCACATAGGTTGACCTCTAGTTCGATAGTCTCCCCGAGGAGTTTGCGTATCAGCTCCTGCTGTTCGGTAATAATCCGTTTGAGGTCGCTAATTTGTTCTTTATCATCGGTTTTCCCTCGCGAAAGGATTAAAAGCTGCTTGATCAGCTTGGTCCCTGCGTCTATCGCTTGCTGAATCTGCTGAATATATTTGGTGAGCTTTTCATCGTCTTTGGCCCTGGCCTTGAAGAGATCCAGATACCCGCTGATGACCGCCAGAACGTTGTTGAACTCGTGGGCGATGTTTCCGGTCATCTTGCCGAGGATCTCCATCTTCTGGGAGCGGATGAGCTCTTCTTCCTGGCGCTTGAAATCCGTGATGTCCTGGATCATGCCCAGGCGCACCAGGTCCTTGTCGAGCCAGGGAATAAAGGTCTCGTAGATCTTGAGCCACCGCCTCCGCTGCGGATCGTAGAACTCTTTCTCCTGCCGCAATTCGGGAGAGGGAGAAGTAAGATGGCAGAAATCACAGGGCTTCTCCCGCGAAAAGAGGACCTGATGGCAGGGGCCTTTTTGAACGACTTCTCCGCCAAAGTATTTCTTGAAAAGCGTATTGCCATAGAGGATCTTGCGGCTCTCCGGATGCACAATGTAGACCATGGCCGGCAAGTTCTCGAGGATGGTGAGCAGCCTTTCCTGCGCCAGCTTGAAAGAAGTAACGTCTTTGCCCAGGATGAGGACGCGTCTTTCAGAGTCGCAGCGGAAGGGAATGAGCAGAAATTCCCACCACTGAGGTTGCCCCTTGACCTTGAGCTTGAAGGTTTCCCTGGCAGGGGTCTCTCTCACGTGGAGCTTGGACGAAAGCTCCTTGAGCCTCTCGAACAGAGAGCGAAACTGTGGCCTCAGTTCGCTCAACTGTTCAAAGGTCTGCCCCTGATAGATACGGCGCTTGAAACCGAAGAGCTCCGCCGTCTTTTTGTTGGTGAGGAGCCAGCGCCCGGAGGAGTCTACAAGGATGACCACGTAAGGAATATTGTTCAGAAGTTCTTGAAAAACGCGGGTTACATCGAGATATTCGCTTTCGCGCTTCTGTCTCTTGATGGCCAGAGAGAGCGCATTCACGAGCTCCTCGAGGAGGGCAAGGTCTTCTGCTGAGGGAGCCTGAAGACCAAAATCCACGATGAAGATCCCGTTCCACCATTTGTCCTCCAGAAGGGGGAAAACAAAGAAGTGGTGGTCGGTTTCCGTAACAAAGCCCAGGGCTTCGATCTCAGCCTTGGTGAGGAGGACCTTTTCTCCTTCGGAAAGCTTGGTCTCCAGCCCCGGCCAGATTTCCTGGTATTCGATGATTTCGGGAAAAGGAGAGGTCTTTTGGGAAGCCAGGTGTTGAGCAACCAGCGAAGCCACCAGTTGCCACCGATAGTCGAGACGGTTGTAATAAACCGCCGCTTTCACCAGACCCAGATTTTGAACGAGCTGTTCCAGAAAATAATCGAGCGGCAGATGGTAGTAGGAGGAGAAGAGGCGGTTTACGACGCGCAAAAAGGAAACGGGAGAGGTATCTTTTTTCGGAACATTTTGATACATTTCTTGTTTGTTGAGCATGGTCAAAACTTTACTTTTTTTATCGGTTACAAGCTACGTTTTTGGAAACAAAACATGTCCGAATTCAAGCTAACACAGAAAGTTAAGGCCGCCGGGTGAGCCTCCAAGCTTCCGCCAACGGTGTTGGCAGAGATTCTTCAATCCCTCCCGCCTTTTGAAGACCCCAACCTTTTGGTGGGGTTTGAGGCCTCCTCAGACGCGGCTATTTATAAATTGAACGAAGAAACCGCCCTTATAGTCACCCTCGACTTTTTCACCCCTATAGTAGACGAACCGGTCTGGTTTGGTCAAATCGCGGCGGCAAACTCCCTCTCCGACGTCTACGCCATGGGAGGACGCCCTCTCCTGGCCCTGAACATCGTTTGCTTCCCCAAGGAGGAAGATCCCGAGATCCTGAAGGAGATCCTCCGTGGTGGGGCCAAAAAGGTTCGCGAGGCCGGAGCCCTCCTGGTGGGAGGGCACAGCGTCGATGATCCGGAGATCAAATACGGCCTCTCCGTGGTGGGGCTCGTCCATCCGGAGCGCTACATCACCAACGCCGGAGCGCGCCCTGGCGACGTGCTCTTCCTCACCAAACCCCTGGGCACGGGGATCATCGCCACCGCCGTCAAAGGGGGCCTTGCGGACAAAAATGTCGAGGAGAGGGCCATCCGTGTCATGGCAGCCCTCAACCGCGCCGCCTCCGAAGCCATGGTCGAGGTGGGGGCACACGCCGCCACGGATGTTACCGGCTTCGGGCTCCTGGGGCACGCCCTGGAAATGGCCCAGGCCAGCAAGGTCAAGCTCGTGATCTCGGCCTCGCAGGTTCCGGTGCTCAAAGAGGCCCTGGAGTTCGCCCGCCTGGGCCTGGTGCCCGAAGGGGATTACGAAAACATCCGCTTCTGCGAGAAGGTCGTCGAAATAAGCCCAGAAGTGGACAAAGATCGCCTCGCCCTGCTCTACGACGCTCAAACTTCAGGCGGGCTCCTGGTAAGCGTTCCCCGGGAGAAGGCTGAGACCTTTTATGAGGAGCTCCTCAAGAGAGGGGTATTTGAAGCGGCCGAGATCGGGCACGTGGAGCTCGGACCGCCCAAAGTAATCGTTACCCCTTAGTCTCAGAACTCTTGCGATTCAGAAGTTCGATAATGGCCTTCTCAAGGTCTCGCTTCCCCGCGTACCCCACGAATTTCTTCACGATCTGGCCGTTTTGATCCACCAGAAAGGTGGTTGGCAAGACGTCGGGCCACTCGAAGGCCGAGAGCACCGCTTCATCCGCAATGGCCACGTAGTACTTGATTCCCTTGGAATGGATGAGATGGGGAAGGACCCTCTCTCCGCCCTGGTCCACCATGAAGGAGATGATCTCAAGCCCCTGGCCGTTGAATTTCCGATAGAGATCGGTGAACTCCAGAAGCTCCACCTGACAGGGAGGGCAATAGGTGGCAAAAAAGTTGACAAGAAGCACCTTGCCCTTGAAATCCTCAAACTTGAGCTCTTTGTCCCCGTTGAAGACGCGAATTTTGAGGTCCCACGGGAGGTGCTGTTTGGCAGCCAGGACGTGGGCAAAACCCACGAAGAAGATCACCGCCAACAATATGCTCAACTTACGCATTTTGATCCTCCTTGAAATTTTCGATCTCTTCTGCGAGCTGTACTATAACGGCCGCAAGCCTTTCCGCAAAGAGGCGGCCTTTTTGGGCCGAGGCCCGGTGCGGGTCTCCCCACACGCCACCAGGCCAGAACTTTCTTTTGTTCCTTACCAGGATCGGCTTCGGAAAGTGCGGATACTCCTCCGGAGCCCGACCCTTGACCAGCTCCGGGAAAAAATGCTCCATGAGAGAGGTCTCGAACTCCCCGGCGTGCGAATCGTTGGGGGTCTCAAGAAGGTCTCTCGCCCCCATCTGCAAAAGATCCAGGATCGAAGCCACCGCCACCCGGGCCTCCTCCTTTTGTCTGAGAAAGATTTCGCCTGCATCAATGAGATAAGCAAGATGGGTGCCACCAGCGTGGCCGGAAAGGATGAGAAAATTTCGCAGACCCTGGGCAAAGTAGGAATGGAGAAGGTCGAGGGCAAGGCCCTTCAAGGTCTCGCCGCTTATGGAAATGGTGCCCGGGTGCTCGCTGGTGCTGCGGCAAAGACCGTAGAAGACCGGCGGGGCCACGAAGAGAGGGCGCTTTTCGGCGGCAAGTTTGGCAATCTCATACATTTGCATGGTATCCGTCCCCAGGGGAAGATGGGGACCGTGCTCCTCCACCGAACCAAAGGGGAGAACAATGGTGCGAGTCAAATCAAGCCCCTTTTCGAACTCTGACATGGTGATTTCGGCGATCAACATGGGCACTCTCCGATTTGCAGGATGATCCTAATTTAGCCCTGGCCCCTTCTCCCGGCAACGCTGCTAAAACCCTTCTCCTTTGGTAAAATTTCAAAAAATTTTGAAAGCAACCGGTATGAAAAGGGTTTTCATAAGAACTTTTGGCTGCCAGATGAACGAGTACGACTCCGAGCGCATGCTGACGCTCCTGAAGGGGGAGTATATCCCTTGCGCCGAACCCAAAGAGGCAGACCTCATCCTGGTGAACACCTGCTCGGTGCGGAAGAAGGCCGAGGAGAAGGTCTACGGCCTGGTAGGGCGCTTGAAACACCTTAAGAAGCAGAGGCCCGAACTCATTATCGGGGTTTGCGGTTGTGTGGCCCAGCAGGAGGGAGAGAAGATCCTCAAGCGCCTTCCCCACGTGGATCTCGTCCTCGGGCCGCAGGCGGTCTACCGCTTGCGAGAAGCCCTGGAGAAGGTCCGAGCCGGCGAGGGTCCGGTGGTGGATACGGAGTTTCGCAAAGATTTCCGCCAGCCTTTGATCCTGCCGGAGCTCGATGGCGACCGGCCGGTAAAGGCCTTCGTCACCATCATGCAGGGATGTGACAATTTCTGCGCTTACTGCGTGGTCCCCTACACGCGTGGAAGAGAGATAAGCCGGCCCCCGGAGGACATCCTCGCCGAGGTGGAATGCCTGGTACGCCAGGGAGTGAGGGAGGTCACCCTCCTCGGGCAGAATGTAAACTCCTACGGGCGCAAAGAAAAGGGGTTCCCCTCTTTTGCCGAGCTTCTGCGAGAGGTGGCTGCCATCCCCGGGCTCTGGCGCGTGCGTTTCACCACCAGCCACCCCAAGGATCTCGACGAAGATCTCATGCGTTGTTTCGCGGAGGTGCCGGAGGTTTGCGAACACCTGCATCTCCCGGTGCAGGCGGGCTCAGACCGGGTGCTCAAACGCATGCACCGCCGCTACACCAAAGAGGAATACCTTGCCAAGGTAAGGCGGCTACGGGAGATCTGCCCTGAAATCGCCCTTACCACGGATATCATCGTGGGCTTTCCCGGGGAGACCGAAGAAGACTTTGCCGAGACCCTGCGCCTCCTCGAGGAGGTGCGCTTCGACGAGATCTTCTCCTTCAAGTACTCCGACCGCCCCCTGGCCCGCTCCACCCAGTTCGAAGACAAGGTCCCGGAGGAAGAGAAGGCCCGACGGCTCTCCCTGGTGCACCAGGTGCAGGAGCGCATCACCCGCGAAACAAACGAATCTTACCTTGGCCGGGAGGTGGAGGTGCTGGTGGAGGGAAAAAGCCCGGGGAACCCCTCCCTCTGGACCGGCCGTACCCGCACCAACCACGTCGTCAACTTTAGCGGCCCCGAAGATTTGAAAGGGAAGCTGGTTCATGTTTTGATTGAAGGGTGTGGCCAGCATTCTCTGAGGGGTCGCATGTTAGACAGCCAATAAAGTTTTAGGGGGGCTTGATGAAGGTCAAAATGAAGGTCCAGGCCATCGCCTTGGATCCTGTCTCCAACAGCCCGGTGATGATCCTCCGGGAAGAAGAGGGCGAAAGGGCCCTTCCCATCTGGATCGGGCTGCTCGAAGCTACCGCCATCGCCACGCGGCTTGAAAACATCCAGTTCTCGCGCCCCATGACCCACGACCTCATGATCAACATCCTCGATCATCTGGGCATCAAGATCCCGCGGATAGAAGTCTGCGACCTGCGGGACAACACCTATTACGCCCTGATCACCCTCGATATCGACGGCCGGGAGGTGCAGATAGACGCCCGGCCAAGTGATGCCGTGGCGCTTGCCCTGCGCACCGGGGCTGAGATCTGGGTCCACGAACAGGTCCTCGAAAAGAGCAAGGCCTTAGAAGAGGCGGCCAAGACCGAGGCCAAAGAGCAGGAAGGCAGCACCGCCGACCAGGATCAGGACAAGGAAAAGCTCAAGGAGCTGCTCGAAAAGCTCGATCCTTCCGCCATCAGCAAGTACAAGATGTAGAGATGTTTGATTTCCACTGCCATTCCATCTTTAGCGACGGTGAGCTGATCCCCGCTGAACTCCTGCGAAGGGTAAGTGTTCTGGGCTACGAGGCCGTGGCCATCACCGACCACGCCGATCACTCCAACATAGACCTCATCGTCCCCCGCATCATCGCGGCGGCCCGGGCCCTCAACCAGCTCTCCAAGACCAGGCTCATTCCCGGCATCGAGATCACCCACGTGCCTCCGGAGATGATCCCGGAGCTGGTACAGCGGGCCCGCCTCCTCGGGGCGGAAATCGTCGTGGTTCACGGTGAAACCCTGGTAGAACCCGTGGCCCCCGGGACAAATCTGGCCGCCATCAAGGCCGGGGCCGACATCCTGGCCCATCCCGGGCTCATCACCCCGGAAGAGGTCAAACTCGCCGCAGAAAAGGGAGTCTTCCTGGAACTTTCCGGCAGAAAAGGGCACTGCCTCACCAATGGCCACGTGGCAGCCCTGGCACGCAAATACGACGCTCCGCTTGTGATCAACTCCGACGGGCACGCCCCCGGGGATTTCCTTTCCGCCGCGATGGCCGAGAACGTGGGGCGAGGGGCCGGGCTTTCCGCCGAAGAGGTAAAAAACCTTTACGAGAAGGCCCGCAAGCGTTTCCTGATCAGCACCTAAACTCCCTTTTAACCTTTGCCAAAACAAAAATTTTCGATTATTTGAGCCAGTTAAGAGTGGTGAATCCAGTCAGGGAGGACTCTATGGAAAAGAAGATCAGCCATGTCCTGATAGCCAACCGCGGAGTCCCTGCCGTCCGCATTATGGACACCTGCCGCGACCGCCGCATAAAGACCACGGCAGTCTACAGCACGGCAGATCGTCTGGCGTATCACGTGCGTCTGGCAGACCAGGCCGTCTGCATTGGTGAGGCTCCGCCTCTTGAATCCTATCTCAACATGGAAAAGATCATCGGCGCGGCCCTCAAGGTCGGAGCCGACGCCATTCATCCCGGTTGGGGGTTTCTCGCAGAAAACGCCGACTTTGCGGAGATGGTGGAAGACGCCGGGCTCACCTGGATCGGCCCGCCTCCCGAGGTCATCCGCGCCATGGGAGACAAGGTCCAGGCCAAAAAATACGCCAAGCAGGCCAACGTCCCCACCATCCCTGGCATAGACAACGTCAAAGACATCGAAGAAATCAAGCGCTGGATCCGGGAAGAAAAGGTCGATTTCCCCATCATGCTCAAGGCGGCCAAAGGGGGCGGCGGAAAGGGCATGGTGAAGGTGGAATCCGAAGACCAGCTTCCCATCGCCTTCAACCAGGCCAAGTCCGAAGCCATGAAGGCCTTCGGCGACGACGCCCTCCTCGCGGAGAAGTACATCCAGAAGGGGCGCCACATCGAGGTGCAAATCGTGGCGGACAAGCACGGAAAGGTCGTTCACCTTTTCGAAAGAGAGTGCACCCTTCAGCGCCGCAACCAGAAGATCATCGAAGAGGCCCCCTCTCCCTCCATAGACGAAGACCTGCGGGAAGAGATCTGCTTCACCGCGGTGCGTCTCATGCGGGAGATCGGCTACGCCTCCGCCGGCACGGTTGAGTTCATCTTCGACTCCGCCACCAACAAATTCTACTTCCTCGAAGTGAACACCCGGCTCCAGGTGGAGCACGGGGTAACGGAACTCATCACTGGGCTTGATCTGGTCTCGCTCATGCTCGACGTGGCCGAAGGGAAGAAGCTCCCCATCCGGCAGTCTGAGATCAAAGCCAATCGCTGGGCCCTGGAAGTGCGGCTAAACGCCGAAGACCCCATCACCTTCAGCCCCTCCTTCGGCACCATTTCAAGGCTTCAGCTCCCCCAGGGGCCGGCGGTACGTATCTCACAGGGCGTCTATGAAGGGGCAGATATTCCCCCTTATTACGACTCTCTCATCATGCTCATCATGACCGCGGGGCAGAACCGCGAAGCGGCGATCCGCACCATGGATCGCGCCCTGGGAAGAGACTTGCGGGTTGAAGGGGTAAAGACCATTGCCCCGCTTCTCCTGGCCATTATCAGACACCCGTCTTTCCGGGCCGGGCACTTTTCCACCACCTTCATCGAAGAACACATGGACGAGCTGGTAGCCATGTTCGAGGAAAAGAGCGCGGAAGACGAAGTCCTCAAAATCGCGAAATTCGTGGCCAGGGTATCCGCCCTCGGGCCTCAACCTTGGATGTAAAGGAGTGGAAACCATGTGGAACATCGTCAAACCCGGAATGACCCCCAAAGAGATCGTAAAGACCTTGCGCGAACTGGACGGCGTCATGTTCACCTCAACCGGGATGCGTGATGCCGGCCAATCGGACTATAAAAACCGCCACCGCATCTACGATCTGGCCACCCTTGCGCCCTACTACGAAGAAATGGGGCTTTTCAGCTCCGAATGTCACGGTGGGGCCCGCTGGCACGTGGGTATCATGAACCGGCGGGAGGACCCCTTTGAAGAGATCCGCATCCTGCGGGAGAAGATGCCCTCGGTCCTCCTCCAGACCCTCATCCGGGAGACCAACCTTTGGGGCTACCGGCCTTACCCCAAAAACGTCATCGAATACGTGGTGGCGCGGGTGGACATAGACGTCTGGCGCTGCTTTTCGTTCCTGAACGACATCCGCAACATGCGTACCGTGGCCGAGATCGTCATGAAACGGGGCCGGCTCTTCGAGCCCGCCATCTCCTTCACCCAGGCCGACTGGACCACGGACGAATATTACCTCTCCGTGGTGGATGAGATCGTCGACCTCTGTGGCGGGGTGGACGAGATCGTCCTCTGCATCAAGGACATGGCCGGCGTAGGGAGCCCCAAGCGCATCGCCCAGCTGGTGGACGCCATCAAGCAGAAGTATCCGGACCTCGTCATCCACTACCACCGGCACACCACCGACGGTCTGGCCCTTCCGGCCTATCTTGCCGCGGCCCAGGCCGGGGCCAAGATCCTCGACGTGGAGGAAGACTCCCTCACGCGCTTCTACGGCCAGCCTCCGATTCTTGCGGTCCACGCCTATCTCGAGGAGGCCGGGGTCAAGGTGCATCTCAATCGCCAGGCCGCTGAAGACGCGGTCCAGAAAGTGCGTGAGTGGATCAACCAGTACGCCTGGGCCGAGAGCCCCTTCAAGGGCTTTGATCACAACGTCACCAAGCACAAAATGCCCGGTGGGGCCTTCCCGAGCTCCTTCGAGCAGGCGGAAAAGGGCGGCTTTCTCCATCTCATGCCGCAGATCCTGCGGGTGATGTCCCTTTACAACCGCATCGTCAAGTACTTCGACGTCACCCCGGGCTCGCAGATCACCTGGGTTACCTGCTCCGGCATGGTGAACAAGTACGCCAAGGAGCGCGGGCTAAAGGGCGTGGAACACCTCATCCGCCTCCTCACCAAGTTCGTCGAGGAGGTGGACCAGGATCTCGACAAGATGGAACCCTGGGAGCGGGAAGAGCTCCTCACCATCTTCCGCAACGCCCCGGGAGACTTCAAGAATCTCATCCTTGGCAAATACGGACGTCTGCCCCAGGGCTGGCCGGCAGACTGGGTCTACCAGAGCGCCTTTGGCGACGAGTGGCAGGAAAAGATCAAAGAGCGCACGGACAAATCTCCCCTTGAGACGGTAAAGCCCGACGATCTCGACAAACTCCGGAAGGAACTCGAAGAAAAGATCGAGCGCAAGCCCACGGAGGAGGAGTTCATCCTCTATCTCATGCACCCCAAAGACGCCGTGGAATACATCAAGTTCCGCGACGAATACGGCCAGGCCCCGCTGGTGCTACCCACCAACGTCTGGCGAGAAGGGCTCAAGAAGCCTGGCGACAAGGTGGAATTCGAGCTCGACGGCAAGCCTTACGCCATCGAGCTCGTCTCCGTGGGGGCGGAGCACGAGGGTGTCATCCACGTGGTGATGAAGGTGAACAACAAGACCCGGGTCTACACCGTGGAGACGCCGCGGGCCAAGAAGAAGGAAATCCGCAAGGCCGTAGGCCCCAACCAGATCGGAGCCCCCATCAGCGGAAACGTCTGGCGGATCGGAAACCCCGAACGCGGCACCCTCAAGGAAGGCGACATCGTCCACAAGGGCGAGGAGATCGCCAACATCGAGGCCATGAAGATGGAAAACGCCGTGGTGGCGCCCTTCGACGCTCAAATCGTCGCCATCCACGTGAAGCTGAACGATACGGTGGAGGAAGGCCAGCTCATGTTCGAGCTGAAACCTCTGGAAGAGAAGTAGAAGCGGCTTTCTTTGAGACCAAAAAGCGGGGCCAGCTGGCCCCGCTTTTTATTTGTCTACTTTCCTTTGGCCTCCAGCAAGAACTTCAGCCAATCAGACATCTGCTGGAGGTTCTTATTGAGGTACCAGCGACCGTTGGCAAAGGCCCCGTAGTCGGCCCCACCCATGGCCGCGGCGAAACGTGTGGAATTGGCAAAGAAGAGCCACTGCTCTGCCCACATCTTCTCGATGGCCTCGTCGAAGATGCTCGAAGGAAGCCCCTTGGCCACCCCTTTGTTCCAGGCCTCAAGGAGGATCTGGGTTGCCGCCAGCGTCTGCTTGTTGGTGGTTTCGATGGCCTTTTCAAGCTTGACGAAGAAACCATCCACCCAGCTGGCAGCGTGGCAGGCGGAGCAGACCTTCTTCATCCGCGCGGCGCGGGCCTCCATCTCCGCCTCGTCGATCAGAAAGGCCGAAACCGGCTCTCCGGTGAGTTCGGTGGGTAAGGGAAGCCCGGCCTTGTTCTTGATCTTGGTGGTGTCCGGGTCTTTCGGGTGCGGATGGGCGTAGATGAGACCGAAGATCCTCCAGGCGCTGCGGTCGTTCATCTGGTGGGTGCGTTCGGCAATCACGTTTCCTTCCT
>Ga0256835_1000886_pt1 | contig 19526 bp, 12 predicted proteins | sample PIR30metaG_FD_185972 | JGI IMG/M metagenome (GOLD analysis project Ga0256835, IMG submission 185972) | Hydrothermal vent microbial communities from East Pacific Rise, Pacific Ocean - PIR-30 | ecosystem: Environmental > Aquatic > Marine > Hydrothermal vents | place: Pacific Ocean: East Pacific...
TCGGATGGGCGACAAGGCCGCTTGCGAATCCATGCTGGAGGATCTGGCGGAGCACGGGCGGGAGGACGTGGCGGCGAAGGCGAGGGAGCTGCTGTCGGCGATGCGGGCGAAGGGGATGCTCCCGGCCGGTTCCGGCCGCTGACCGAGGCCGCAGCGCCGGCCCCGTCCATGACGGCGGTACCGTCACAGCCACGCTCCCGATGACGGCTCGCCGTCTCCCCGAGTTGGAGCGCGCCCCGGCCACCCGTGTCCGTCCACGACACGGTCCGCTGCTCCCTCTCCTTCTTCCCAGGGGCGAGCGACGCGATGCCCCGGTACACGTTTCGAAGAACTCACATCCTTCACGATTCGGGGCCGCGCAGGCTCGTCCTCCGGTGCCGCCGCGGCGAGGGGGCAAGGAGGAGCTGACCTCGTGGTCGCGACGACGCCGCCCCTGAAGCCGCGCCGGATGCTCTTCGCCCGGCTCGCGGTGAGGTGGGGGTTGTTGACACTGCCCGCCACCGCGGGGAGAATGCACGGTCCGCCTTCGGGCGGCGGGAGGTCGGCATGGCGGAGAACGGCAACGGGAAGAGGCCGGTGGCGGTGATCGCTTTCGGCGGCAACGCGCTGCTCAGGCCCCAGGACCACGGGACCCAGGAGGAGCAGTTCACCCTGGCGTGGAAGGCGACCCGGTGGCTCGTGGAGATCATCCACCGCGGGTACGAGCTGGCCATCGTCCACGGCAACGGCCCCCAGGTGGGCAACATCATGATCCAGGTGGAGGAGGCGATCACCAAGATCCCGCCCCAGTCGCTGGACGTCTGTGTCGCCCAGACCCAGGGGTCCATGGGGTACATGCTCCAGAACCAGCTCCGGAACCGGTTCAACGAGGAGCAGCTGGAGAAGGAGATCGCCACTCTGATCACCGAGGTCGTGGTGGACCGGGAGGACCCGGCGTTCGAGAACCCCTCCAAGCCCGTCGGGCCGTACTTCACGTCGTACCGCGCCAACCTGCTGATGCAGGAGTCGGGCTGGCAGATGGTGGAGGACGCGGGGCGCGGCTGGCGGAAGGTCGTTCCCTCGCCGAGGCCGAAGCGGATCCTCGGCAGCGGCCTCCTCCGGCGGCTCGTCCAGGAGGGCGCCGTGCTGATCGCCGGAGGGGGCGGGGGGATCCCCGTCTACCAGGATGTCGGCGGGTACTACCGCGGCGTGGAGGCCGTGATCGACAAGGACTACGTGGCGTCGATCCTGGCGCGGGACCTGGAGGCCGAGCTGTTCATCGTGCTGACCCAGGTTCCCATGGTGGCCGAGAACTTCGGGCGCCCCAACCAGCGGTGGCTCCGGACCCTCCCGGTGGCCCGGGCGAAGGAGATGCTGGAGGCCAATCAGTTCCCGCCGGGGTCGATGGGTCCGAAGATCCGTGCCGCCATCGAGTTCGTCGAGGCGACGGGCAAGGAGGTTCTGATCACCGACGCCGAGCACCTCAAGGCAGCGCTGGCCAGGGAATCGGGGACGTTCATCGTGGCCGACGGCGAGGTGGTCGCCGCGGCCTCGGTGGACTGACCGGATGCGGCGTTGGCGCTTGCTTGTCAGTGACTTGAATGGCTGGTAGAGTGGTGCGCCCAGGGAGGATGCCATGAGGATGACCACCCGTAGCCTCGTCGTCGTTCTGGCGGTCGCGATGGCCGCCCTGACCGTCGCGTGCTCCAGCGGCCCGTCGGTGAAGACCGCCGAGTCCGTTGCGACCCCGACGCCCGCGCCGACGCCGACGCCTGCGCCGGTGCCCGAACAGGTCGTGACGGAACCGGAGAACGAGCCCGTGCCCTCCGTGGAGGTTGCCGAGGAGCTTCCCGAGGACCTCCAGGAGCTCAACCGGCGCGGCTACCTCAAGGACGTCTTCTTCGACACCGACAGCTACGCCATCCGGCCCGACGCCCGCGACATCCTGGCCGCCGACGCCGCGTGGCTCAAGAAGTACCCCACGGTGCGGATCCTGATCGAGGGACACTGCGACGAGCGAAACACGCGGGAGTACAACCTGGCACTCGGCGAGCGGCGCGCCAACGCCGTCCGCGACTACCTGATCGCGCTGGGGATCTCGCCGGACCGGATCCAGACGATCAGCTACGGCGAAGAGCGGCCGTTCGCCCTCGGCCACGACGAGTCCGCATGGCGGCTCAACCGCCGGGCCCACTTCGTCATCGTCGGCCGGTAGGAATGGAGGACGCCGTGAAGCCGATGCGCGCCGTCGCCGTCATCCTCCTCGTCCTGCCCCTGGCGGCCTGCGCCAGCCAGGAGGACTTCACCCTGCTGCACCGCGAGATCACCGACGTCCAGCGCCAGGTCCAGCAGCTCGACGCCAAGACGCTGGACAAGGGCGACCTCGACGCCATGGAGCAGCGGTTCGAGAAGCACAGCCAGTCGGTGGTCCGGTCCAACGCCGACCTCGCCATGAAGGTGGACAGGCTCCAGGAGGAGCTGGAGGCCGTCCGGGCGAGCCTCGAGGTGACCACCCGGCGGCTCCAGGAGCTCTCCCAGCAGCTCGCTGCGGCCCAGGTGGCGGCGGGGTTCCGTTCCGGCGTCCCCCCGGTGGAGGAGCAGGGCGTGTCGGACCAGGAAACCGTCCCCTCCACGGGCGAGGGCGAGTCGGAGAAGGCCCCCGGGGGCGAGGCGGCCGCGGGACAGGCCGGCGCGGCCACGGGCGCGGCGGCCTCCATGCCGGAGACGCCGGAGGCGCTGTACCGCGCCGCGTACGAGGACTACATGCGGGGCAACTACGAGCTGGCGCTCCAGGGTTTCCAGGAGTACGTCAAGCGGTACCCCGACACCGACCTGACCGACAACGCGCTGTACTGGACAGGAGAGTGCTATGATGCGCTGGACCGCCCGGACGACGCCCTCGCGGCGTTCTCGGCGGTTCTCGAGAAGTACCCGTCGAGCGACAAGGCGGCGGCGGCCCAGCTGAAGAAGGGGCTCGTCCTCCTCAAGAAGGGGGACCGGGGCCAGGGCGTGATCAACCTCCAGTACGTGGTGTACGAGCACCCCGGCACGAAGGAGGCGGACCTCGCCCGCGAGAAGCTGGGCTCCCTCGGCATCACGATCCGCTGAGGCCGCCCGAAGAGCACGACAGAACCCAGGGAGGACCGAGAGAAGCATGGCCACGATCAAGGGAACCAAGAAGCAGGCGCGCAAGCGGCACCGCCAGTCGCTGGAGCGCAGGATGCGGAACAAGTCGGTGCGCACCCGCGTGCGGCACCAGATGCGGAAGATGCGCGCGGCCATCGCCGAGGGCGACGCCGAGCAGGTGAAGGCGCTCCTGCCCGAGACCATGTCGGTGATCGACGTCGGCTGGCGCAAGGGTGTGCTGCACCGCAACACGGCGGCCCGGTACAAGTCGAGGATGACCCGCCAGGCGATGGCGGTGATCGAGAAGCGGGACGCCTGAGCCATGGTGGAGGCCCTGCTCACCACCGCCATCCCCGATGGCCGCCTGGTGAGCCGGGGGAAGGTCCGCGATATCTTCGCCGCCGACGGGGGCCTCGTTCTCGTCGCCACGGACCGGATCAGCGCGTTCGACTGCGTCCTGTCGCCCGGTGTCCCGGGGCGGGGCGTCGTGCTGACGCAGCTGTCGAACTTCTGGTTCCGGACGTTCGAGGACGTGGTGCCGAACCACCTCCTCGAGACGGAGCTCGACGCGTTCCCCGAACCGTACCGTTCCCACCGGGAGCTGGACCGGCGGTCCGTGTACGTCCGGCGGCTGCGGCCGATCCCCGTGGAGTGCGTCGCCCGCGGCTACATCGCGGGCTCGGGGTGGAAGGAGTACCGGGAGTCCGGCACCGTCTGCGGGATCCCGCTGCCCTCCGGCCTCGTGGAGTCGGACCGGCTGCCCGAGCCGATCTTCACCCCGGCGACCAAGGCCGAGACGGGGCACGACGAGAATATCGACTTCGACCGGATGGTGGCGATCGTCGGCGGCGAGACGGCCGAGCGGCTGCGGGAGCTGACCCTCGGGCTGTACCGCCGGGCCGCGGCGTACGCCTGGGAGCGCGGCATCATCATCGCCGATACCAAGTTCGAGTTCGGGTTCGACGAGGATGGACGGATCGTCTGGATGGACGAGGCGCTGACTCCGGACTCCTCGCGGTTCTGGCCACGGGACGCCTACCGGCCCGGCGGCGGCCAGCCGTCGTTCGACAAGCAGTACGTCCGGGACTGGCTGGAGGCGTCGGGCTGGGACAAGGAGCCTCCCGCGCCCGAGCTGCCGCCCGAGGTGGTCGAGGGCACCATCGGACGCTACCTGGAAGCCTACCGCTTGCTGACCGGGGAGGAGCTTGAGCTCTGACCGGTCCACGGCGGCGAGATCGATTTCGGAGGTTTGGATGAGCACGTTCACCACAGAGAAGATCCGCAACGTGGCCGTCACCGGCCATTCGGACACGGGGAAGACATCCCTGGTCTCGGCGATGCTGTTCGACAGTGGCGCCATGACCCGCTTCGGGAAGGTCGACGAGGGGATCGCCCCCACCGACTTCGACGAGGACGAGGTCGAGCGCAAGATCACCATCAACACGGCCGTCGCCCACGTGGTCCACGACGGCGTCAAGATCAACCTGATCGACACGCCGGGGTACGGGATCTTCACGACCGAGGCGATGCAGGGCATTCGCGTGGCCGACGCGGTGGCGCTGATGGTCTCGGCGGTTGCGGGTATCGAGGTCCAGACCGACAAGATGTGGAAGGCCGCGGCCCAGTGGGAGCTGCCGGTGCTGTTCCTCGTCAACCTGATGGACCGGGACCGGGCATCCTTCGACCGGGCCGTCCAGGCGCTCCAGAAGAAGTACGGCCGGGAGGTCGTGCCCGTTCAGATGCCCATCGGCGAGGAGGGCTCCTTCCGCGGGGTCGTGGACCTGATGACGGGCAAGGCGTTCACCTGGGAGCGGGACGAGAGCGGCACCCCGACCGAGGGCGACGTGCCCGCCGACATGGCCGACGCGGTGGCCTCGGCGCGTGAGGCGCTGATGGAGATGGTGGCCGAGCAGGACGAGGAGACCATGGAGGCGTACCTCGAGGCCGGGGAGCTGGACGACGAGACGTTCCGCGCGGCGCTGGCCAAGGCCGTCCGCGCCCGCGCCCTGTTCCCCGTGTTCGCCTTGGCCGCAGGGAAGAACATCGCGGTGCAGCCGGTCATGGACGCGTTCGTCGGGCTCGTGCCCGCCCCGGACTGGCGTCCCGTCTCCGCGAAGGATGCCGAGGGCGGCGACATCGAGCTCGCCGTGGGCCCGGACGAGCCTGCCGCGACGTACGTGTTCAAGACGTTCTCCGACCCGTACGCGGGGCGGATCACCCTGATGCGCGTGTTCACCGGGACGGTCCGTCCGGACTCCACGCTCCACAACCCGCGGACCGGCGCCGACGAGCGGTTCGGCGGCCTGGCGATCATGCAGGGCAAGGAGCTCGTCCAGGTGCCCGAGCTCGCCCCCGGCGACATCGGCGCCGTGCCCAAACTCAAGGACACCCACACGGGGGACACGCTCCACGACAAGTCCCGCCCGGTGATCATCCCGCCGGTGAAGATCCCCGAGCCGGCGATCAGCTTCGCCCTGGAGCCCAAGTCCAAGGGCGACGAGGACAAGCTGTTCACGGCGCTGGGCCGGATCAAGGAGGAGGACCCGACCATCACCACGGGGCGCGACCCACAGACCAAGGAGCTGCTGATCTCCGGCGCGGGCCAGCTCCACGTGGAGGTCGTGGTGGCGCGGCTCAAGCGCCGGTACAAGGTGGACGTGGTGCTCCACCAGCCCAAGGTGCCGTACCGCGAGACGATCACCGGCAGCGCCGAGGTGACCACCCGCCACAAGAAGCAGACCGGCGGCGCGGGCCAGTTCGCCGAGTGCAAGATCAAGCTCGAGCCGCTGCCCCGCGGTAGCGGGTACGAGTTCGTCGACAAGATCTTCGGTGGCGCCATCTCCCAGGGGTACCGCCCCGCCGTGGACAAGGGGATCCAGGAGGCCGCCGAGAAGGGGATCCTGGCCGGGTACCCCGTGGTCGACTTCCGCGTCACCCTGCTCGACGGCAAGGAGCACCCCGTGGACTCCTCCGAGATGGCGTTCAAGATCGCCGGCCGGAAGGCGTTCAAGGAGTGCGCGGCCCAGTGCAAGCCCACGCTGCTCGAGCCGATCATGAAGATCGACGTGTTCACCCCCGAGGAGATGATGGGCGACGTCATGGGCGACCTCAACTCCCGGCGCGGCCGGGTCCAGGGGATGGATTCCGAGGACGGAACGAGCATCATCCACGCCCTGGTTCCGCTGGCCGAGATGTTGACCTACGCTCCGTCGCTGCGCTCCATCACCGGAGGCCGTGGGGACTACCACATGGAGTTCAGCCACTACGACGAGGTGCCCAAGCAGCTCCAGGAGAAGATCATTGCCGCCTCCCAGCGCGAGGAGGAGGAGGAAGACTGAGGCCCCGGCGGACGGGGGGGAGGGCCCCGGGCCGTCCCCGGTCCGCGAAGGAGTACGACATGACGAAGAAGACGCTCATCACCGTTGTCCTGGCCGTGCTGGCCGTCGCCGTCGTCCGCCCGGCCCTGGCGACGATCCCCGAGGCGCAGGCGTGGCTCGAAGGGCCCCAGCGGTTCCTCCTGACCGACGCCGAGCGGGCCGAGCTCGAGTCGATCGGCTCGAAGGAGGCGTTCGACCGGTTCGTCAAGCTGTTCTGGGCGAAGCGCGATCCGAACCTCGAGACGCGCGTCAACGAGTTCAAGGTGGACTTCGAGGCCCGCGTGGCCGCCGCCGACAAGCAGTTCACCGAGGGGGACGTCCGTGGCGCGGTGACCGACCGCGGGCGCGTGCTGATCCTCCTCGGCGCCCCGGCCAAGCATTGGAAGGAGTCGATCCAGTCGTTCCTCCAGCGCCTCCAGGGGGCCAATGCGGCCTCGATTCCCGGTTCGGCTCGTGCCGCGGAGAGCATGATGCACGGGGCGAGCTACGACCCGTACAAGGGCAAGGCGGACGTCTGGGTGTTCAACCGCGACCAGATCCCGGCGTCGATCAAGCTGCCCAAGCGGGTCGACTCGGTGATGTACGCGTTCTTCGACTATGAGGGGAAGAACCAGTGGGTGCTCGAGCGCCGGTTCCAGCCTTCCCGCTGGGCGTTCAAGATCCTCGAGGCGATGCCCGAGGCGCTCGTGCTCCACCCGGACCTCGAAGAGCCGCCCACATACCCGCTGCTGCCGAAGACCCAGGCGGCCACGGCGGAGCAGCTCGCCTGGCTCGACGCCGAGAACGCCCCGTGGCCCGAGGGCGCCATCGCCGAGCCGTACATGGGCGTCATGACCGAGCACATCTTCCCCACCTGGGTGTTCGTCCGGCTGCCCAAGGGCACCAAGGCCGACCTGGCCGTTGGCCGGATGGTGACGGCGTCGGGCGAGGTGCTCGGCACGTTCCAGAAGCCGGTCCAGCTGATCGACACGAAGCTCGGCGCGGTCTGGGAGGCGATGCTGCCCGTTGTCGACGAGACCGCCACCTTCACCTTTGCCCTGGCCGACGGTGGAAAGCCTGTCGCCGTCCACGCGGTGGAGGTCTCACCGTCCGATGTGCCGGCCGACGGTACGGTCTTCACACCGATGTTCGCGGGCGCCGAGATCTTCCAGCAGACGGATTTCGAGGCGGGCACGCCGTTCGTGTTCGGCGGCTACCACCTGATCCTCCGCCCCGAGGGGCACTACACGAAGGACGAGAACCTGGACTACTTCTGCCTGGTGGTCCGTCCGGCCAACGGCGACGACGGCAAGCCCCACGCCAAGGTCCGTCTGGCGATCTCCAAGGACGGCAAGCGGCTCCAGGGCACCCCGTACCGGGACACCGACCTCTCGCCGGTGGAGCCCAACGTCTACATGTTCGGCTCCCAGCTTCCGCTGGGTATCTTCCAGGCGGGCGGCGAGTTCACGCTGAAGGTGTGGCTCAAGGATACCGTCTCCGGCAAGGAGCTGGCGGCGGAGCTGCCCATCGTCCTGCCGGAGGAGTGATCCGGGCGGAGACGGAGATCCAGTGGACGGGACACGCCCCTCCATCCCGGAGGATGTCGCCCTGACGGTGGAGGAGGCCGCGCGCCGCCTCGCCCGGGGCGACATGCTCGTCGTCGTGGACGACCAGGACCGCGAGAACGAGGGTGACCTGATCGTGGCGGCGGAGAAGGTGACGCCCGGGGCGATCAACTTCATGGCCCGGCACGGCCGGGGGCTGATCTGCGTCGCCCTGACCGGGGAGCGGTGCGACGCCCTGGACCTGCCCCTGATGGTGGAGCGCAACACCTCGCTCCACGAGACGGCGTTCTGCGTTTCCGTCGAGGCGGCCCGGGGCACCACCACGGGAATCTCCGCCCCCGACCGGGCGGCCACGGTCCGGACGCTGATCGACCCGGCCACCCGGCCGGAGGACCTCCGGAGACCCGGACACATGTTCCCCCTGCGCGCCAGGGAGGGCGGGGTGCTCAAGCGGGCCGGCCACACCGAGGCCGCCGTGGACCTCGCGCGGATCGCCGGACTCGAGCCGGCGGGCGTGCTGTGCGAGATCATGGACGACGACGGCGAGATGGCCCGCCTGCCGCGCCTGATCGCCTTCGCCCGGGAGCACGGGCTGGGGATCCTGACCGTCGCCGACCTGATCGCCTGGCGGCTCCGTTCGGAGCGGCTCGTGGAGCGGGTCGCGGGCCCGACCCTCCCGACGGAGTACGGCGAGTTCCGCATCTTCGGCTACCGGAACACCGTCACGGGTGAGGAGCACGTGGCGCTGGTGATGGGCGAGATCGACCCGGCGGAGCCCGTTCTGGTCCGTGTCCACTCCCAGTGCCTGACCGGGGACGTCTTCCACTCGGCCCGGTGCGACTGCGGCGTGCAGCTGGACCTCGCGCTCCGCCGGATCGCCGAGGAGGGATCCGGCGTGCTGCTCTACCTGCTCCAGGAGGGCCGGGGAATCGGGCTGCTCAACAAGCTGCGCGCCTACGAGCTGCAGGACCGGGGCGACGACACGGTGGAGGCCAACGTCCACCTGGGGTTCCCGCCCGACCCGCGCGACTACGGCACGGGCGCGCAGATCCTGTTCGACCTCGGCGTGCGGCGGATCCGCCTGATGACCAACAACCCGAGGAAGTACGCGGCGCTCCGGGGGTTCGGCCTGGAGATCGTCGAGCGGATCCCCCTCGAGGTTCCGCCGACCCGGCACACCGAGGGGTACCTCAAGACAAAGAAGCAGAAGCTGGGCCACCTGCTCGACATGGTCTGACCCCTCCCGCCATGCTGCCACCGATCGACGACGTGATCCGGGCCCTTCGCGACGGAGGGCCCGTGGCGCTGGGCGGGGTCGTCCCCACGGCCCGCGCGGCCGCGCTGGCCGCACTCCTCGAACGGAACGCCCTGCCCACGCCGCTGCTCGTGGTGGTGCCCCACCCGGGCGAGGGGTTCGCCCTGGTGGCCGGCCTGGCCGCCCTGGCTCCGGACGTCCGGGCCGCCGCCATCCCGGGCGACATCGCCAACGCCTACCTCGGGACCGAGCCGCCCCTGGCCTCGCGCCGCGCCGTCATGGAGCTGCTGGCCGCCCTGGCGGCCGGCGAGCTCGACGTGGTGGTGGCCCCCGCCCGGACCCTCGCCTTCCCCCTGCCCCGGCCAGCCGATGCCGCTGGGCGGGCCGTGACGGTGCGGACCGGCGATGTGCTCGAGCCCGTGGAGCTGGCCGGCCGGCTCGCCGCCATCGGGTACCGGCGGGTGGACCTGGTGGAGGAGGCCGGGGACTTCGCCGTCCGGGGCGCCGTGGTGGACCTTCACCCCGGCGGGGAGACCGCGTGGCGGATCGAGCTCGACGACATCGAGGTGGCCTCCATCCGGCCGTTCGATCCGGCGACCCAGCGCACGGTGGGGGACCCCGTCCCCTCGGTCCGCGCCCTGGCGTTCGAGCTCCACCCCGCGCCGGAGGCCGTCCGCGAGACGCTGGCGTCGGAGCTGGCCGGGGAGTGGCCGGAGCTCGCGTTGTCGGTCCGCCTCGGCGTGGAGACCCGGCTGTGGTGGCCGTTCGCCGCGCGGGTCACCGGCGCACGGAGCCTCCTGGAGGAGGGGCTGCCCGCCGTGGTGTGCGACCTGGACGAGGTGGCCGGGGAGCTCGGCCGGTGGGAGGCCGTCCAGCGGCGGGAGCACCGGACGCTCGAGGACCGGACCGTCCCGCTGCCGCCCCCGGAGGAGCTCTTCCTCCCGCCGGACGCCGTGCTGGAGCCGCTGGCCTCGGCCGTGCTCCGGCTCGAGCGGCTGGAGGTCGCCGGCGGCGGGGTCCGGTGGCTCCGGGTCCGGACCCACCCCCAGGAGGGGTACGCCCGCAGGATCCCCGACCTCGTCCCCACCCTCCGGCAGCGCCGCGCGGAGGGGTACGCCCAGCTCCTCGTGCTGGCGACGGAGCGGGAGGTGGCGCGGTTTCGCGGCCTGCTCGAGGAGGGCGGTGTGGCCCCGGTGGAGCACGACCCCGGGCCCGGGGAGGTCGCCCTCCGGGTCGGGGAGGTGGAGCACGGGTTCCTCTGGGACGGCGCCCTGGCGGTCTACGGGCGCCGGGACCTGACGGCGGCCCCCCGCCCCCAGCGCCGGCGGCGCGGCGCGGCCGCCGCCTTCGCCGCCGACCTGCGCGACCTCAAGCCGGGGGACCTGGTGGTCCACGTGGACCACGGGATCGGCCGGTTCGAGGGGTTCCGCAGAGTGGAGGTGGAGGGGCGGGTCCACGAGATGGTGGTGCTCGCCTACCACGGCGGCGACTCGCTCCTCGTCCCCGTGGAACGCGCCGACCTGCTCCAGCGGTACGCCTCCGGCGACGCCGCCACCGCCCCGGCCCTGGACCGCCTCGGCACCGGGACGTGGAAGCGGCGCAAGGCCCGGGTCCGCAAGGCCGTCCGGGAGATGGCCGCCGAGCTGCTGCGGCTGGCCGCGGTGCGCCGCAGCGTGGAGGGGCACCGGTTCTCGCCGGACTCGCCGTGGCAGCGCGAGTTCGAGGACGCCTTCCCCCACGAGCTGACGCCGGACCAGGAACGGGCCGTGGCCGAGATCAAGGCGGACATGGAGTCGCCGCGGCCCATGGACCGGCTCCTGTGCGGCGACGTGGGGTACGGCAAGACCGAGGTGGCGATCCGGGCGGCGTTCAAGGCGGTGCTCGACGGCAAGCAGGTGGCCGTGCTGGCGCCGACGACCATCCTGGCGGAGCAGCACCTGGAGACGTTCCGCCGCCGGATGGACGGGTTCCCCGTGGAGATCCGGATGCTCTCCCGGTTCGTCACGCCCGCCGAGGCCGCCGCCACGGTGAAGGGGCTGGCGGAGGGGACGGTGGACATCGTCGTGGGCACCCACCGGCTGCTCGGCCCCGACATCGCCTTCCGCGACCTCGGCCTGATCATCATCGACGAGGAGCAGCGGTTCGGCGTGGCCCAGAAGGAGCGGTTCAAGGCGCTGCGGACCGAGGTGGACGTGCTGGCCATGTCGGCCACGCCGATCCCGCGCACGCTCAACATGGCGCTGTCGGGGATCCGGGACATCTCGCTGATCGAGACGCCGCCGCGGGACCGGCAGGCCGTGGAAACCGTGGTGGTGGAGTTCTCCGAGGAGGTGGTCCGGGAGGCGATCCTCCACGAGCTCGAGCGCGAGGGCCAGGTGTTCTTCGTCCACAACCGCGTCCGTTCGATCGGCGCCCTGGCCGAGTGGCTCCGGAGGGTCGTCCCCGAGGCCAGGGTCGTGGTGGCCCACGGGCAGATGCCCGAGCGGTCGCTGGAGCGGGCGATGCACGCCTTCCTCGAGGGGGAGGCCGACGTGCTGCTGGCCACGGCCATCGTGGAGAACGGCCTCGACATCCCCAACGCCAACACCCTGATCGTCAACCGGGCCGACCGGTTCGGGCTCGCCCAGCTGTACCAGCTCCGGGGCCGCGTGGGGCGGTCCGAGCGGCTGGCCCACGCCTGGTTCCTGGTGCCCCAGGCGGCGGCGCTCTCCTCCGAGGCCCGGGCCCGGCTCGCCGCCATCCAGGAGTTCTGCGACCTGGGCGCCGGTTTCCGGATCGCGGCCAGGGACCTGGAGATCCGCGGGGCGGGCAACCTCCTGGGCGCCGAGCAGCACGGCTTCCTCGAGGCCGTCGGGTACGAGACGTACGCCCAGCTGCTCGAGGAGGCCGTGGCCGAGCTCAAGGGCGAGCCGCTGCCCTCCCGCCGGGAGGTCCGCCTCCGGCTCGGGCTCGACCTCCAGCTCCCCGACGCCTACCTGCCCGACGCCGCGCTTCGGCTCTCGTTCTACAAGCGGCTCGCGGCCACCGCCGACGAGGCGGGTCTCGAGGCGCTCGTCGAGGAGCTGCGCGACCGGTACGGGCCGCCCCCGCCCCAGGTGGAGGCCCTGGTCCGGGCCCAGCGGATCCGGATCGCGGCGCAGGCCGCGGGCGTCGTCGAGGTCGTCCGCCACGCCGGCGGGTTCCGCCTCCGGCTCGACCCCGACGGCGGGCCGCCGCCGGGCCTCGCCCCGGCCCTCGCCGCCTGGCCCGGCGCCCGCCTGACGCCCTCCGGCCTCGTGGAGCTCCCCTCCGCCGCCGCTCCGCCGCCCCTCGCCGAGCTCGAGACCCTCCTCCGCCGCCTCGCCACCCCCTGACCCCAGCAGGCCGACGACCGGCCGGCCGGGAGGCTGGGGACACTCCCGGAGGGCGAGCCGGCAGCGGGCTCCGCGCTCGGCATGCCAGTGGGGACACTCCCCGTTTCCGAGGCCGAGTATTCCACGGACCCTGCCGATGTCGCCGCCAACGAAACAGAGAAGGGCTTCGCTGCGGAGGCGGCATCTGCCCCGGGTCGCCGCCCGGCCTAGGCGACGAGCTGGGCCCGGAACAGGAGGGGAGGTGTGCCGACGACGCCGGCGGCGGTCTGGTGCCAGGCGATCCTGGCACCGGTGGCCTCCAGGCGGGTCAGGAGGCGGCTGACACGGCCGGTGACCTCCACCAGCGGGTGCCAGGGGCCGACACGGCCGTGATCGAGCGCGACGCCGAGGCCTGCGAGGCGGTACCGGTCGGCGGAAAGATCGACCTCCGGCTGGCCGGCGAGCTCCAGGAGGTAGACGGCGCGGCCAGCGGCCTCCACGAGCGTCTCGCCGGGAAGGCCGGCCCGGGGGTGGAGAAGCAGGTTCGCGATGCCCGTGACGGGGGGCTCGCGGTAGGTCGGCCGGACGGCCCCGCCGGCCCGGGCGACCTCCCCGGAGCGGACCGCGTCCCGGTGGCAGGCGAGCCGGCTGACGAGGATCCCCTCGCGGACCAGGGGCGTCCTCCGGGCGGGGACCCCCTCGCCGTCGCACGGTGCGACGAGAGGACCGGCCTCTCCCATCCGGTCGTCCTCGAGCTCCAGCAGGGACGATCCGATGCGGGCGCCCACGGGAGGCGTCTCGCGAGGTTCGAGCAGGAGGGGGACGATCCCGGCCAGGAGGTGGGCCGCCACGGCCGGGTCGAGCAGGAGGTCGGTGATCCCGGCGCGCCGGGGTCGCGCTTCACGGAGGAGGCCGAACGGGTTGACCAGGCGGCGGGCGAGCTCGGTGGGATCGAGGGTTGCGGGCTCCCGCACGGGGATCACCCGCCGCCACCCGGGGACGCCCGCCCGGTTCGGGGAGATGGCGACGACCAGGAGACACGCCGGGCTCCGGTGGGTCGCCGTGAACCCCTCGGCGGTGTGCAAGAGCCAGCCTGTCCGGCCGGACCGGACGGACCCGCGTGTCAGCCGGAGCTCACCGCCCGAGAGCTCCCGGACCCCCCGCTCGAGCCCGGTGAGGAGCTCGCGGCCCCAGTTGTCCGGCGGGTCGGGCCCGGATCGGGGCGCGGGGGAGGTGCCGAGCGCCTCCACCGGGGGAAGGGGGTCGATGGCCTCCGGGCGTTCGGTGGCGATGGCGGTCTGGACGGTGGAACGCCACACCGCGGGATCGCCACCGGATGCGGCGGCGAACCCGGACCGTCCCGCCCGGCGGGTCCGGACGGCGAGGCCCGTCTCCCGGCAACGAACGGTGGCCTCCCCGGCGCCGGGGTGAAGGGTTGTCTCCTCCCACTCCGACGCCTTGGCGTACAGCTCCCACCGGGGCACACCGGCCCTCGAGAGGGCGTCGCGCGCCTCGGCTGCCGTGGAGGCGAACCGCTCGAGGATCCGTGCGGGATCGTGGGCCATGGACGGATTGTAGCGGGCTCCCCCCTGACACGGCGAAAGGGGCGGAGCCATCGCTCCGCCCCTTCGATCGGCCCTGCGGTATCCGCCGGGGACCCGGAGGTCCGACGGAGGGCCTGGATCAGGAGGCCTCGTCCGCCGCCACCTTCCGGATGACGAGGGACCCGTCCTCGACGTCCAGGAGGACCCGGTCGCCGTCGCCGATTTCCCCGGCCAGGATCCGCTCGGCGAGCGGGTCCTGCACCAGCCGCTGGATGACCCGCTTGAGTGGCCGGGCGCCAAAGTCGGGGTCGTACCCCTCGCGCGCCAGCAGCTCCTCGGCGGCTGGCGTCGCCTCCAGCACGATCCGGCGCTCGGCGAGCAGCCGGTTGAGCCGCTCGAGCTGGATCTCGACGATCCGGCGCATGTGCTCGAGTCCGAGGCGGTGGAAGATCAGGATCTCGTCCACCCGGTTGAGGAACTCGGGCCGGAAGTGCTGTCTGAGCTCCTGGTGAACCGCCTCGACCATCCGGTCGCGCTCGTTCTCCGGCATCTCCTGGATGATATGGGACGCGATGTTCGACGTCATGATCAGCACGGTGTTCCGGAAGTCCACCGTGCGCCCCTTGCCGTCGGTCAGACGTCCGTCGTCCAGGATCTGGAGCAGGACGTTGAATACGTCCGGGTGCGCCTTCTCGATCTCATCGAGCAGAACGACGGAGTACGGCCGCCTGCGGACCGCCTCGGTCAGCTGGCCGCCCTCGTCGTGGCCGACGTACCCCGGGGGTGCTCCGATCATCCGGGAGACCGAGTGCTTCTCCATGTACTCGGACATGTCCAGCCGGATCATGGCGTGCTCGTCGTCGAACAGGAACTCGGCCAACGCGCGGGCCAGCTCGGTCTTGCCGACGCCCGTCGGGCCGAGGAACAGGAACGAGCCGATGGGCCGGTTCGGGTCCTTGAGCCCGGCGCGGGCGCGGCGTACGGCTGCGGACACCGCTTTGATGGCGTCGTCCTGGCCGACCACCCGCTGCCGCAGGCGCTCCTCCATGTGGAGCAGCTTGGCCTTCTCGCCCTCCAGGAGCTTGGAGACCGGGATCCCGGTCCACCGCGAGACGATCCGTGCGATGTCCTCCTCGGTCACCTCCTCGGAGAGCATGGAGCCGTGCTCCTCCTGGTGGCGCTTGAGCTCCTCGGTGGCCGCCTCGAGCTGCTGGTTGAGCTCCACGAGGCGGCCGTATCGGAGCTGGGCCGCCCGCTCGAGCTGCCCGTCCCGCTCGGCGAGCTCGGCCGCCTCACGGGTCTCCTCGACCTCCCGCTTGAGCTCGCGGATCCTGGCGATCAGCTCCTTCTCTTTCTGCCACTGAGCCTTCATCCCGGAGATCCGCTCCTTGAGCTCGGCCAGCTCGGACTCGATGGCCGCCAGTCGCTCCTTGGAGACCCGATCTTTCTCCTTGGCCAGGGCCCTCTTCTCGATCTCCAACTGGATCGCACGCCGCTGGAGCTCGTCGATCTCCGTCGGCAGCGAGTCGATCTCGATCCGGAGTCTGGACGCGGCCTCGTCGATCAGGTCGATCGCCTTGTCCGGCAGGAACCGGTCGGTGATGTACCGGTGGGACAGGGTCGCCGCCGCCACGATCGCCGCGTCGGTGATCCGGACGCCGTGGTGCACCTCGTACTTCTCCTTGAGCCCGCGAAGGATCGCGATGGTCTCCTCCACCGACGGCTCCTCCACCAGCACCGGCTGGAACCTGCGCTCCAGCGCCGGATCCTTTTCGATATGCTTGCGGTACTCGCCCAGCGTGGTGGCGCCGATGCACCGCAGCTCGCCGCGCGCCAGCGCGGGCTTCAGCAGGTTCGCGGCGTCCATGGCGCCCTCGGCGGCGCCAGCTCCGATCAGCGTGTGGAGCTCGTCAATGAACAGGATCACCTCGCCCGCCGAGTCGGTCACCTCCTTGAGCACCGCCTTGAGCCGGTCTTCGAACTCGCCCCGGTACTTGGCCCCGGCGATCAGCGCGCCCATGTCCAGCGCCACGATCCGCTTGTTCTTCAGCGTCTCGGGCACGTCGCCGGCGGCGATGCGCTGGGCCAGCCCCTCGGCGATCGCCGTCTTGCCGACGCCGGGTTCGCCGATGAGCACGGGGTTGTTCTTGGTCCGGCGGGTCAGCACCTGCATCACCCGCCGAATCTCGTCGTCCCGGCCGATCACCGGGTCGAGCTTGCCGGCCCGCGCCATCTCGGTCAGGTCGCGGCCGTAGTTCTTGAGCGCCTCGTACTTCGCCTCCGGGTTGTCGTCGGTCACCCGGTGAGACCCACGGACCTCCTGGATCGCCGCGAGCAGCGTCTTCTGATCCACGCCGCGCGCCGCCAGAAGCTGCGCCGCCGAGCTCGACGGGACAGCGACGATCCCCATGAGCAGATGTTCAACCGAGACGTACTCGTCCTGGAACTGCGGCGCGAGCTTCGCCGCCTGCTCGAGCACCTGGGAGAGATCGCGGGCTGGCCGGGGCTCGGCTCCGCCCTCCGCCCGGGGCAGCCGCTCCAGGTCGGCCAGAACGTCGCGCTCCAGCGCGGATGCCGGGACCCCGACCTTCTCCACGAGCCGGGGCACGATCCCATCCTCCTGCCGGAGCAGCGCCAGCAGGAGATGGGACGGAATCACCTCGGGATGACCACGTTCTCCGGCAATCCGGACCGCCTCCTGGATCGCCTCCGCAGCCTTCACCGTGTACTGCGTGTTCGCCATGTCGCACCTCCTCCGCGGCGGTATGCCGCAGTAGGAATATGGGATATGAGCTTCAACTTGTCAAGTCTGAGTCTTTCGATGGGTGCCATAGATTTGATAATCGCCGTGTAAGAGTCTATCAATCCCGACGTCCGCCGCCCCCGGGTCTCGCCGGTCAGGGCCGCTGGCACACCCCACGACAGGCCGATCATGTAGAATGCGCCGAGATGTGCATGTCCGGATGCGGATCAAGCGACGACACGAGGAGGAGGAAACGATGAGCGACAAGCGGTTCCGTCCCGTGGTGTCGGCCTCGACCGAGATGAAGGAGTTCACGTTCCGGGCCCTGATCCTGGGCCTGTTCATGTGCGTGATCCTCGGTGCGGCCAACGCCTATCTCGGCCTGAAGGCCGGCATGACCATCGCCGCGACGTACCCCGCCGCGGTGATCGGCATGGCGATCCTCAAACTGATGGGTGGCACGCTGCTCGAAGAGAACTTTGCCCGGACCGTGGGCTCCATCGGCGAGTCCATCGCCGCCGGCGCGATCTTCACCATCCCGGCGTTCGCCATCCTGGGACTCTGGGAGTTCAAGGGGTTCGCCGACTACCTCAAGGCCAGCGCCCTGATGATCCTCGGCGGCGTGCTCGGCATCCTGTTCGTCACCATGCTCCGGCGGGTGATGGTGGAGGATCCCGAGCTGCCGTTCCCGGAGTCCGTGGCGGCTTCCGAGATCCACAAGGCGGGGCAGCGTGGCTCGGACGCGGCCAAGCAGCTGTTCAAGGCCATGGGGTTCGGCGCGCTCGTCAACCTCCTGGGCCAGCTCAAGATCTTCTCCGCGGCGAACGACTTCGTGCTCCACGTGGGGGAGATCGGCAAGAGCATGGTCCGGCTCGGCTTCCGCAAGGAGGCGTACAAGATCCCTGCGGGCGGGGTCTCCACCATCTCCGCCCCCGCGGTCAGCCCGGCCTATCTCGGCGTGGGGTACATCATCGGCCCCGAGCTGGCCGCGTTGAACTTCGCGGGCGGCCTCCTTGCATGGGGTCTGTTCGTGCCGCTGCTGATCTTCTTCCTCGGCCCCGAGCAGATCGCGGGTTACGCCGCCTCCATCGGTGCCGACCCCGGCGCGGCCGAGACATGGGTCAAGCTCTCCATCGAGATGTGGAAGTTCATCGTCCGGCCCATCGCCGTGGGCGGGATGCTCGTCGGCGCGGTCTACACGCTGTACAAGATGCGGGAGAACCTGTGGCTCGGGATCAAGCGCGGCGTCTCGGACCTCAAGAAGTCCGCCGGCGCTGCCGATGCGACCGACCGTACCGAGCGGGACATCAACTTCAAGCTCGTCCTGTTCGGAGTCCTCGTGGTCTTCATCCTGATGGTTCTCCTGTACTGGTACTTCACCGGTGTTCTGGGCGGCGCCCTGATGGCGGCGCTCGTCATGCTGGTCACCGGGTTCTTTTTCGCGGCGGTCTCCGGAAACCTCGTCGGCCTGATCGGCTCCTCGAACAACCCGGTCTCCGGCCTGACCCTGGCGACACTGATCATCGCCGCGCTCGTCATGGTGGTGATCGGGGTCTCGGGCTCCCACGGCGTGGCCGCGGTGCTCGGCGTGGCCTCGGTGGTCTGCGTCTCGTCGGCCGTGGCCGGCGAGATGCTTCAGGACCTCAAGGTCGGCCACATCCTCGGCGGTACGCCGTGGAAGATGGAGGTCGGCGACCTGATCGGCGTCCTGTTCGCCGGCGCCGCTATGTTCGTCCCGCTGTACATCCTCCACTGGTCCAACATCGCCCAGGGCGGAATTGGATTCGGTGACCGGGCGCTGCCGGCGCCCCAGGCGGGCCTGATGGCGACGCTCTCCCAGGGGATCGTCGGCGGTGAGATGGCGTGGCCGCTGGTCATCGTCGGTATCGTCATGGGGATCGCCCTGATCATGGTCCGGGTCAAGAGCCCCATGCTGTTCGCCGTGGGGATGTACCTGCCGCTGGAGACCACCTTCGCGATCTTCGTCGGCGGCCTCGTCCGCTGGATGGTGGACGTCATCGCCGGGAAGCGCGGGTATAACGAGGCCCAGTCCGCCCGGGTCGAGAACGCGGGCGTTCTGACCGCCTCCGGCCTGATCGCCGGCGAGGCCCTGATGGGGCTGGCCATCGCCGCTATCGTGTTCTTCAACCAGAAGGGGTGGGAGCACCTGGTGGCGCGCACCGATCTCGGCGGCCTGAAGGCCCCGCTGGCCGTGGTGTTCATGGTGATCCTGATCGGCTATCTGGTCACGATGCCGCTGCGCAAGGCCGGCTCCCCCGACGAGCCTGCCCCGCCACACATCGAGATCTGACGAGAACGGATCCGCAACGACCACGACGGCCCGCCCCAAGGCGGGCCGTTCCTTCTGTGGGACCGTCGGTCCACATTAAGGGACACTGTTTTTCTCTTGACAACCTCCCCTCCCCGCCCTACCTTGTTCCCATCACAATCCAAAGGAGGCACACCATGCCCCGGATGCCCCGTCTCAAGTTCTCCCACGTGGACACCTGGTACCACCTGTACAGCCGGGTGCCCTCCCGCCGCGGCGAGCTGCCGCTGGCCTCACCCCTGGCCCAGCGCCAGCTCATCGCCACCATCAAACACTTCGCCTCCATCTACTTCTGCG
>Ga0256835_1000887_pt1 | contig 19522 bp, 22 predicted proteins | sample PIR30metaG_FD_185972 | JGI IMG/M metagenome (GOLD analysis project Ga0256835, IMG submission 185972) | Hydrothermal vent microbial communities from East Pacific Rise, Pacific Ocean - PIR-30 | ecosystem: Environmental > Aquatic > Marine > Hydrothermal vents | place: Pacific Ocean: East Pacific...
TGGAAGATACTCTTTCTTTATCTGGTATTTATCAAACTCAAAATGTATTCTGGCGTGAAGCTTTAATGGATAGTAACCTTCAAACTGTTCTTCTATAATCTCCCTTTCCTTTTCCACCTTCTTTTCTGGAGTTTTTCTCTCTTCAAGTTTTGCTACCTTTTCCCCTTCTGGAACAAAAGGGTCAGTTCCCTGTTCTATCTCCTGATAGCATGGAATCCCGTCTTTATCAACATCACTGTAAACCTTGTTTCTGGCTATAGAAACGTACTTTCTTGCCTTATTGAGGTATGTTATCTGGTCCACCTTGCTTATATGTACCGTTTTTTCCACATTTTCATTGGGGTCTATATACTCAAGACCGTCCACAGCATCTATATAAGACTCTGCAATAGCTATATCCTTAGGTGCGCACTCAACAACATGAAGTTTGTAAAGCTGGTTTATTTTATCCTTTATAGATGAGAGTTTGATCTCTGTTTCCTTCTCCCATGGCTTTTTTACTTCTTCTGTCTTTTTTGCACAGGAACCGAAAATTAGTGAAACACCTATAACAGCTGAGATAAAGGCGGTTTTCTTCTTCATTTTTAATTCCCCCCGAACCTTTTAGACATCGCTTTCAAGGACCATTCTATAGATTTGAGAGCTGCAGCATTTCCAGCCTCAAGGTTGAGTTTTGATGTTTCTTCTCTTGCTATCATATAGTACGCTTCAGCTTTGTAATACTCGTAAGGTGCCACTTCAGGACATCCACTCTCAAAAGCTGATTTTAATGAGTTCTGAGCTTCATCTAAAAGTTCCGTTGTTGTTACCTCCCCACTGTACGACGCAACTGTGAAAAAGATCACAGAAAGCAGAGCTATAAAAAATCTCATTATTCCCTCCTGCTGTATTTGTATAAATTAATTTTCGGAATATATCTTTATTATAATTAGCTAAATGATACAATTATTTTAATACTAAATCTAAACGAGAGGTAAGTAATGTTCAAGTCCATAGTTTCAAAACTTAAAGAGGGACTTTCAAAAACAAAGAAGCAGATATCTGACAGCTTCAATCTCATATCTTTTGGAAGAAAGATAGATGAGTCCCTCTTTGAAGATATAGAGATGGTTCTTCTTAAGGCTGATGTAGGCCTTAAAGCTACAGAAGAGATAATCCAGTTTCTCAGGGAAGAGAGTAAAAAAAGGAAGATAACAGAAGGAGAAGATCTTAAAGAGCTTCTAAAGGAAAAACTTTACGAGATACTGAAAAAATGCGAGGGAAAACTTGAACTTGGGGATCAGAAACCTGCGGTTATTCTGTTTTTAGGTATAAACGGTAGTGGAAAAACGACAACAATTGGGAAGCTGGCATCACAGTTTGTTCAGGAAGGAAAATCTGTTGTTCTTGCAGCAGCAGATACTTTCAGGGCTGCAGCTATAGATCAGCTTGAGGTATGGGCTGAAAGATCTGGAGCAAGGATTGTTAAACATACACAGGGTGCTGATCCTTCAGCAGTTGTTTATGATGCTGTAAACTCTGCAAAAAGCAGGGGAGACGATATAGTACTGATTGATACTGCAGGAAGGCTTCATACAAAGGAACATCTTATGAAAGAGCTACAGAAGATAAAAAGAACGATAAAAAAACTTATGCCTGATCAGCCTGTTGAGACCATACTTGTCCTTGATGGAACAATAGGTCAGAACTCAATAAACCAGGCAAAAACATTTAAAGAATCAACGGATGTAACAGGTATAGTTATAACAAAGTTAGACGGAACTGCAAAAGGTGGGGCCATAATACCTATCTGTCAGGAACTCTGCATTCCTGTTAAGTTTATAGGTGTTGGAGAGGATATAGAGGATCTTCAGCCTTTTGATGCTAAAAACTTTGTTGATGCACTTTTTGATTAATCCACCTTTATGACATATCCCCCTCTACGGGGGTCTCCTGCACCTTCAAAATCACCTGTTACAGCCTGAACGCCACCAAAGAAGAGATTTATATCTTCAAACACAACAGTTTCATAATACCTTTCTAAATTTTTGATGACCTCTTTTTTAAACCCAGGTTCAAGGAATACTGTATGGTTTTCAAAATGTATTCTCGGCAGGGAAACAGCTTCCTGAACGGTTTTATTAAATACAGTGTAATTGATAATACAGTTAAGTATGGCACTCCTTATCCTGTTGCTTCCTGCACTTCCGAGAACAAGTCTGATCTTATCATCTTTCATAACAACTGTAGGGGACATCATTGAAGGTAGCCTCAGATATGGATCCCATCTGAAAAATCCTTCAGGGTTTAGATCTTCTTCTCCAAGCATATTGTTTAGCATTATTCCCGTTCCGGGGATAATATAACCTGAGCCTTCACCGTTTGTTGTTGTTACACTTACAGCATTTCCATCTCTGTCTATAATGGATATATGTGTCGTGTTTCCCCACAGATTTAGTCTCTTTCTGAAGAATTTTTTGTAGCTCTCAAATAGTGATCTGTCCTCTATGATAAGCTCAAGCTCTTTTTTATGTATATTTCTGTCTATATGTTCCCTTCTGAACAACTGTGTTGTGTGCATGGCTTCAACAATTGATGATATATGTTTTAAAGATCCAAAACTGCCAAGTTCTGTATCTTCAAGTAGTTTTAATGTAAATGCTATGAGAAGGCCTCCTGCTGATGGAGGGCTGTTTGTGAATATATCGTGATCTCTGAATCTGAAAAAAACAGGATCCTTCTCATCAACTTTGTATCTCCTGAGATCTTCCCTTCTTAAAAGTCCGCCATTTTCTAATGATAGCTTTTCAATCCTTTCAGCTATCTCACCTTCATAAAAGATCCATGATCCTTCTTTTGAGAAAGCCCTTAAAAAATCTGCATAATCTGGATTTCTGTATAATGTTTTTTCATCTATAAGCTTTCCATTTACCGTGTATATCCTTCTTGATTCTTCTGTTGCAGTAAATATAGGTTCAAGAAGTTTTACAAAGGAAGCCTGCATCTTTGAAAGGTATATACCTTCTTCAGCATATCTGACGGCAGGTTTTATTAGCTTTTCGAGAGGCATACTGCATCTTTCTCTGTATATCTGGTATATACCTGCTACCATTCCTGGAATAGCTACAGATCCGCACCCTATGTGAAACTCCTGGACGGCAGATCCAAAATCAACATAGACAGGATAAAAATCAGGATTATCAATCCTTTTTGGTGGAACGTCAACAAAGAAATCATAAATGAGAGGATACATTCCCTTTTCTACAGCTAAAAGGAAACCTCCACCGCCAAGACTTGTTAGGGCAGGTTCTGCTAAAGGTGCTGATAGAAGGGAGGCTACCGCAGCATCAAAGGCATTCCCACCAGCTCTGAGTATCTCTGCTCCGGCCTCTGCTGTCAGTTTATCACCTGCTGCTATAATACCTTTCATTCTATAAAACCGAATCTCTCAAGCTCTTTTATACTTCCTTTTTTCCTGTATTCTTCTATCATCATCTGTGATATACTCTTTTTCCCAATAATATCTGAAAGCTTTTCCATCCTTTTCTCAGTTCCAAGTTCTTTCAGTATGTCCGTTTTTTTAAGCTCCTTTATTATATCAGCAATTCTTTTCTTTATTTGAACTGTCCCTTCTCTGTACAGAAATCTTCCCTCCACAGAGTATCTTGTAGCATTCCATTTGTTCTGCTTTAAAATCTGATGGAAGTATCTCTCACCTGAAGAAAAACTGCTATAAAAACAGACAGCCTGAAAGAGGGTTGCTATGAACTCAATCCTCTCCATATCAGGGTTTGAATCACAAACTCTCAGTTCTACAGTACCAAAGTCTGGATGTATTCTGACATCCCACCATATATCCTTTATTGATTGAATAAATCCGTTTTCAAGTAGGGTGAAGTAAAGCTTCTCAAAATCTGAGTAACTATCAAAATACTCAGGAATTCCTGCTCTGGGCAGCTGTTCAAATATCTTTGTTCTGAATGAGTTTAAACCTGTAAACTCTCCGAGGAAAAATGGAGAGCTTGTTGATACAGCCAAAAAGAGGGGAAGATTGTTAAGTGTTTCGTTGTAGGCTTTAATGGCCATCTCCTTTTCAGGAAATCCCACATGTATGTGCAGGCCATATATAAGAAACTGCTTCAGTAATATCTGGAACTCTTCAAGGAGTTTAAGGTATCTGTCCTTTGCTGTTATATGTATAGTTTCCTTTTTCGCAAAAACATGTGTTCCAAGAGCTGCCGAACGAAATCCATAATCCTCCCCTATAAGATCTATCTCCTTCACTGCATTTTTTATGTGGGATACAGCTTCTTCAGGTGTCTCACATACAGGGGTTACTATCTCAACCATTGATGTCAGAAGTTCTGGATGGAGAAGTTTCTTTAATCCCTCAGATGCGTTACTGAACACAATCTCAGAACTTTCTGAAAGTTCAAAACTACCCCTGTCAACAAGCTGTATCTCAAGCTCTATACCGACTGTGAATGGTTTTGAAGATCTAAAATCAAGTTTCACCTTCAGTTCTCTCCACTTTTAATCTTAAACCTTTAACTGATACAACCTTAACATTTTCTCCTTTCTTTATCGGCTCTTCTGAGTACGCATTCCATATTTCTCCTGCTATAAAAACCTTTCCTTCTGGGTCTATATCAGTTTCAGCCTTACCTATCATACCTATCATACCTTCCATACCCGTTTCCGTTTTTCTCCTCTGGGCTTTCAGACCTAAGTATGCCACTGTTAAGAAAAAGAGAGCACTGAAAGCAACGACAGGTATTATTATCTTCAGGGATATATCCCCGTATGGAGAGTCTGGGTCTGTAAGGATCAAAGATCCGAAAAGTATGGCTATAACACCGCTCAATGCAAGTGCACCAAATGTTGGGGTTATAACCTCAAGTATGAAGAAAAGTACGCCGGCTGCTATCAGAAGAACACCAAGCCAGTTAACATCTATTATATTCAATGAGTATAAAGCGAGGAGGAGTGATATTGTTCCTAGAATACCTGGTATTAACGATCCGGGATTGTAAAGCTCAAAAAATATGCCATAAAACCCTATCATTAAAAGAAGGTATGCTACGGTCGGATTTGTAAGTATTGTTAATATTTTTTCCTTCAGGCTTTTCTCAACTTTTACTATCTTTTTATCCTTCAGGGAGATTTTTATCTCTTTACCATGTTTTTTAACCGTCCTGCCCTCTATCTTGTTTAAAAGATCGTCCAGATCTGTTGCTATAATATCAATAACATTCTTTTTCAAAGCCTCCTCAGCTGTGAGGTTTATACTCTCAGTTACCATCTTTACTATGATCTTCTCATTTCTCCCCTTTTCCTTTGCTATTCCTTTAACAAAGGCCACCATATCATTGATTATCTTCTTTTTCATGGTCTCTTCTATATCCTTCCCACCCATCTGGACCGGACTTGCAGATCCTATATTTGTTGAAGGGGACATTGCAGCTATATCCGCTGAAACTGTTATGATAGCACCTGCTGATGCAGCCCTTGATCCTGGAGGGTAAACGTATACAACAACGGGAACACTGCTGTTCATTATTGTCTTTATTATCTCTCTCATTGATGTATCAAGTCCCCCAGGTGTGTCAATCATAATTATGACAGCATCAGCCTTTTCCACTTCAGCTTTATGTATAACCCTTTTTACATAATCGGACATAACAGGTGTAACAGGGGCATTCCACTGACCTGTAACAACACCTGCCGGGCTTAATGAAAACAGAAAAAGAATAAAGGCGATTATATATCTCATTATATTTTCCTCTTTATTTATTCATTATTTATCAAATCTGTTAATAAAACAAGATAATGGCACAGTACTTGCACAGTTATATACAGGTTGATCTGAAAAACATACAAAAGACCTGTTAAAACGGGGAGCCGGAGAAGAAGGAGAGCTCGTCGCTGACACTTTTTTAGGCAGTTTCAAAAAATATGCAACTTTTTTATGCAGATAAGATTTAAGAGTTTTAAATCTTAAATAAATTTGGGGGTAGTGAGATGAGCTGTGACTACTGTATCACTCCTCACGAGTCTGTGAAGGAGATGCATTCATTTCTTACATCAATGGGGTTTAAACACACGTTTTTTGAGAGGGTTAAAAGGCAGGGAGCTATCTGTTACTTTGGTGAACAGGGAAGATGCTGTACCCTCTGTCCTGATGGTCCTTGCAGAATAAAAAGGAGAGCACCTAAGGGTAAATGCGGAATTGATGCTGACGGTCTTGCTGCAAGAAATCTTTTAAGACTTGTTAATCAGGGGGGAGCAGCTTATACACATGATTTTAAAACAACACTTAAAACATTAAAGGCTATAGCTGAAGGAAAAAGTCCTTTCAGAGTGTCTGACAGAAATAAACTTCTGTGGTTTGCAGGTTCTTTAGGTCTTGATACAGAAGGGACAGATGAGGAGATAATAGGAAGACTTGCAGACTTCCTTGAGAGGGAGTTTATGAAGGATCTAAACGAACCTTTAACACTTATTGAGAAACTTGCTCCGGAAAGCAGGGTGGAAATATGGAAAAGTTTAGGGATCATTCCTGGAGGGTATATCTTTGAAAGTCATGAGGCATCGGCAAAGGTGATGCCCAATATTGATACGGATTATATAGATCTTGCACTTACATCCCTGAGACTTGGATTGTCTGCAGGATTTTTAGCAAATATAGCAACAACCGTTATAAGGGATATTATCTTTGGCTCTCCTGACATAACGGAAGGCTATGCTGATATAGGTGTTCTTGATAAGGACTATGTGAATATTGTGGTTCACGGTCATGTCCCGTGGATGGGAAGTATTGTAGCTAAAAAGGCAAAAACGGCAAAATTCCAGAATATAGCAAGATCTGCAGGGGCTAAAGGAATAAAAGTTTACGGAAGTCTGTGTACAGGTCAGGAGCTTCTCCAGAGACCTGAAACAGCAAAGTATCTTGACGGTCAGGTTGGAAACTGGCTCACACAGGAGTTTGTTGCAGCAACAGGGGCTGTTGATGCTTTTCTTATGGATAAAAACTGTGCTGCTCCAGGAATGGCAAATCTTGTCCAGAGCTTGAAGCTCCACACAAAGCTGATACCTGTCAGTTCCGTTGTCAGACTTAAAGATGTAGAGGCAAGGTCTGATTTTATGTACGATCCTGTAAAAGCTGAAGAGCAGGCTGAAAGACTGATTATGGAAGCTATAGATGCGTACAAAAATAGAAGAAAAACTTACAAAATACATATACCTGAGAGGAAAACACATTATATAGCAGGATTTGGTATTGAGAGCATTCTGAAAGTTTTAGGTGGAACACCTGATCCTCTTTTTGAGGCTATTCAGGATGGAACAATAAAGGGTGTTGTCGGTCTTGTGAGCTGTACAACTATGAAGAACGGACATGGAACATTCACATACGATTTTGTAAAGGAACTTCTTAAAAGGGACATACTTGTTCTTATAGCTGGATGTGCTTCCTCTCTTGCACAGGTTGAAGGTTTCACAAACTCAAAAGGTAGAAAGGAGTTTGCTGGACCGGGATTGAGAGCTTTATGTGAGGCCCTTGATATTCCGCCTGTACTTAACTTCGGTTCATGTCTTGATACAGGAAGAATGGCACTGCTCATAATAGCCCTGTCTGAATATCTTGGTGTTGATCCAAGTGCTCTTCCTGTTGTAGCTGCTGCCCCTGAGTATTACAACAACGATGCTCTTATTGACGGTCTGCTGGCTGTATCTCTTGGAATAAACACCTATGTTAACCCTGTCCCGCCTATAGTTGGGGGACCTGGATTTACAAGACTTTTAACAAGAGATCTTGAAAATCTTCTCGGTGCGAGGTTTATGGTTGAGCCTGATGCTGTTAAAGCTGCCCAGATGATAGAGGAGGAATTGATAAGAAAGGTATCCTGATATATGTAGCCCGAAAGGGCTACTCTCTTTCTCCAAATATGGCTGTTCCTATTCTTACTATCGTTGCTCCCTCTTCAACAGCAACATCAAAGTCATGTGACATTCCCATTGAGAGATGTGGAAGCTTTACGCCAAAATCTCTTTCAAGTTTTTCTTTCATCTCCCTGAGTCTTACAAAATAAGGTCTAGATCTCTCCTTATCTTCAAAATATGGGGGTATACACATCAGACCTAGTATTCTAATGTTCTCCTTTTTTATTGAGTACTCAAAAAGCTTTTCAAGATTTTCAGGTTTTACACCGTATTTTGTTTCTTCCTCTCCTATATTTACCTCAATGAGAACATCCTGTTTCTTTCCTATTTTTCTTGCTCTCTTATCTAACTCGTCGGCAAGGGATTCCCTGTCAAGTGAGTGAATAAGCTCAAAGTATCTGACAGCGTATTTTGCTTTGTTTGTCTGGAGACCTCCTATAAGATGCCAGTGAATATCCCTAATCTCCTTTAACTGCTCTATCTTTTTTATACCTTCCTGAACCCTGTTCTCACCAAAATACCTAACACCTGCTTCGTAAGCCTCCTTTATCTTTTCAACAGGCTGTGTTTTTGATGCTGCAAGAAGTATAATCTCTTCAGGATCTCTACCTGATCTTTCAGCTGATCTGTATATTATCTCCCTTATTCTCTCAACATTTTCCCTTATACTCATTGTTAACTCCTGTAATTAGTTTATAATAAATGATAACAGAGATAATAAGGAGGATAAAAATGGCGGCAGAAGAGTACAGAATAGAGGATGGTTTTTACTATACAAAGGAACATATGTGGGTTAAGGTTGAGGACAGCGATGCTGTGATCGGTATAACGGATTACGGACAGCACCAGCTTGGGGATATCGTTTTTGTTGAGCTTCCCTCTGTCAATCAGGAGGTTGAATCGGGAGAAAAGGTAGTATCCATTGAGTCTGTAAAGGCTGCTATAGATCTTTTCTCGCCGCTCTCAGGCAGGATCATATCTGTTAATGAGGATCTAAAGGAAGATCCAAGCCTCTTGAATACAGATCCATACGGTGAGGGATGGATATACGAGATGGAGATAAGTGATACAACCGAGCTTGAAGATCTCATGACATCAGATGATTACAGAGCTTACATACAGGAAATAGAAGCAGAAGAGGGATAGTATGAGACATTTCGTATTAACAGCTGTTGGTGAAGACAGGCCGGGTATAGTTGCAGGTATTACGAAAGTTCTGTATGAGAAGGGATTCAATATTGAAGACTCGACAATGACAAGACTGAACAACGAGTTTACCGTAATGCTGATAGTTACAACAGAGGAAGATATAACTGAGGATGAGCTGAGGGAGTCTTTTGATAAGGTTGCAAGGGAAAAGGATCTGTACATAAACGTAAAGGAGATACCCGAGGATATTTTTGAGAAAAAACATAAGGTCGGTGAGGTTTATAATATCGTTGTTTATGGGGCTGACAAACCGGGTATCGTTTACAGTGTTGCAAAGCTCCTGTCGGATAGAAATATTAACATATCAGATCTGAGAACAGAGAAAAGTAATGATCTTTATCTTTTGATAGCCCAGCTTGAGTTTCCACCTGGTATGTCAGAGGAGGAGCTGAAAGTTGATATAGAAAGGCTGAAAGAGGAGCTGAATATAGATATCTCCCTTGAAAAAGAAGAAGCTGTGGAGATGTAATGGAAAAGTTTGAGATTCTCACATACCCTGATGAGAGACTGAAAAAGGTATCAAAGCCTGTTGAAGATTTTGGAAGGGATTTTAAAGATTTTGTGGAGAGGCTTCTGTACACGATGAGGAACTCACCTGCCGGTGTTGGTATAGCAGCCCCTCAGGTAAACAGGCATATCCAGACTATAATAGTTGATGCCTCAGAGTACAAACATAAGTACAACAAAACAAACCACGGGCTTATGATACTCTCAAACCCGAGGATAATAGCATATGATGGGGAGATAGTTATAAGGGAAGGCTGTCTTTCAGTTCCTGATTTTACAGGAAATGTTAAGAGACATTACTGGATAAAAGTTGAGGCAGAGGATATAGATGGTAATACCATAACATTTGATACTGAAGGTTTTGAAGCCGTTGTTATCCAGCATGAGATGGATCATCTAAAGGGAAAACTTTTCCTTGACAGGGTGGTCTCACCAAAGGATATATTCAAAAGGAAGGTGTATAAAAAATAACTTCAAATATCCGATCATCAGATTAAATTTAATTAAAAATATCCTTTGAGACAGAGAGTTGATCAATATAAAGCCTTTTAACTTCAATTATGAGTTCCTGACAATAGCAAAACCTCAGGGGAAATCTATTACGATCAAAGCCGGTGAGACAGTCAGAGCTGAGGTTATTGATGTACTTCCCTCAGGTGGTGTTGTTCTCAGAATGAAAGGTGGTCATATCACTGTGAACACAGAGATACCTCTACAGAAGGACACATCTCTTCTTCTGAAGATACTGAATACCCCTGATACAGATCATAGATTGAGATTTCAGATAATTGCTGTCTTAGGCAGAGAAGGATCTATCTCTTTAAACCCGAAAGCAAGTATCACACTGAACCAGCTTGTATCTCTTTTTAGTTCGGAAGAGTTGAAGGACAGCTTTATAAAAAGTCTTGTTGATCTGCTTCCTCAAAAATTTAACAGTCTGGACAGCAATCAGAGGAATATTTTAGTATCTATTCTGCTGAATAATTCAAGAAAATTGATCCTTCAGAGTGTGCAGGAGATGTTTAAGGAGAACTTTATACCTGTAAAAAGTTTAACACCGGATAAACTTCAAAATGCTATAGTAAATACGGGTATTTTCTTTGAAAACAAACTCAGGAGAGGCTCTAATATAGAGGAAGATCTAAAGTTTAAAGCACTTAAAAATGTTCATTCAGGTGATGAAAATCTGAAGGAGTTAATAAAAACGATAGACCAGTTTCAGATAGTATCAAGGTTAACGGATGGTATATTCACATTTCTTCCTGTTTTATGGGAAGGTCTGAAAAGGGGGGATATCTTTATAAAGGAGAGAGCTAAAAACGGAAAAAGGGGCTATTTATGTATTATTGATCTTGAGTTTTCAGATATTGGAGATCTGCAGATATCAGTTTTTCTCTATGAAAAAGATCTTATGGTAACACTTTATGTAGAGGATGAAGGTTTCAGGGAGATTTTGAGTAGTGGGATAAAGGAACTGAAGGATAATCTTGCTGTTTCTTTTAATAATATTTTCCTTAAATTTAAAAACAGGAAGGAAGAAAGTATAGGGAGTGGTGATAATCTGTTTCACCTGAAGGTATGAAGGAGATAAAAAAGGCTGTTGCTTTAAGATACGACAGAGAAAAAAATGATGCCCCTGAGGTTGTGGCTAAGGGTCAGGGTTTGATTGCTGAAAGAATAGTTGAGATCGCAAGGGAGTATGGTATAGAGATAAAACAGGATAGGGAGCTTGTTCAGATACTTTCACAGCTTGATATAAAACAGGAGATACCTCCTGAGCTATACAAAGCTGTAGCTGAGATACTTATATTTATATACAGGAAAAAGAAAAAAATTAAATCAGGGGAGAAAAAATGAGTATCTCTGTTAGAGAACCAGCAGTAAGCAACGCTTTTTATCCAGGTAATCCTGAGGAGCTTAGAGATCTTATAAGACATTATCTCAGTATGGCTCCTCTTTATGATATAAAACCTGAGGCTGTTGTTTCACCACACGCAGGTTATATATACTCAGGAGAGGTTGCTGCTGTAGGATATAAACAGTTTTTAAATCTTGATAGGGATAAGCATTACAACATACTGCTTATAGGTCCATCACATTATGTTCCGTTTGCAGGTATATCATTTGGATATTACGATTTCTGGGAAACACCTCTCGGGGAGGTGAGAGTAAATAAAAAGGTTATTGAAGATTTCGTTTATAGAAATCCTGATATACCCGTAACATTAAACACACTTCCACATTCAAAGGAACATTCATTAGAGGTTCAGGTTCCTTTTTTACAGGTTGTTCTTGATAACTTTTCTATAATCCCCGTTATATATGGACATGTTGATTACAAAGTTCTGGAAAGAGTTATAGATTTTATAAAGGATGATAGGGATGATGTTATTGTTGTTATAAGTTCTGATCTGAGCCACTACTATCCCGACGATGTTGCAAAGGGAATAGACAGATACTGTAATCTAGCTGTAGAACTGTTGGATCTTTCTTATCTTGAGGAATGTGAGGCATGTGGAAAAACCGGAATAGAGGCCATCATAAGTTTTGCATCAAAAAAGGGATGGAAATCTAAGGTTCTTGACTATAAAACATCAGGTGACACAGCAGGTGACAGAGCTTCTGTTGTTGGATACGGAAGCTATATATTTTATAGAGGGTGAAGATGGAAGACCTGATCAGATCACTTGACCAGATATCAGATGAGGAAGGGGAAGCTCTCGTATACCTTGCAAGGAAAGCTATAGAGGAGTATCTGATCACAGGGATAACTGTTGATCTTAAGGAAATTCCTTATGAAAGCTGGAAAAAGAAAGGAGCTTCATTTGTTACACTGGAAAACAGAACAACAGGTGCCCTGAGGGGATGTATAGGTTCTATAATACCTGTGAGGCCCCTGTATAAGGATGTTATACACAATGCCATATCAGCAGCCACACAGGATCCGAGATTTCCTCCAGTTACAGTAAATGAGCTTCCTGAGATAAGGGTAAAGGTCTCTGTTCTATCATATCCTGAACCTTTAGAATTTAAAGATCCGGCTGAACTTCTGAAAAAGATAGAGCCTTTTAAAGACGGACTCATTTTAAAGTATGAAAATTTTCAGGGGACATTTCTGCCGGATGTCTGGCAGCAGATTCCTGACAGACAGCTTTTCCTTACAAATCTGTGTTCAAAGGCGGGAATGCCTCCTGACTGCTGGCTTAAATATCCTATAAAGATTTACAGGTATAGAACCAAAACATTCAGTGAGTAGGGAAGTCCCTACCCACCGTAATTGTTATCTTCCTAAAACAGTTAAAAGATCTCTTTTATGTTCCTCCTCCTGTACAAGTATATCCTCAAGAACTCTCCTGAGCCCGTACTCTCCCAGCTCCTCCGCCTGTTTTATTCTCTCCTTATACCTCTTTATGGCATTTTCTTCCCCTTCAAGATCCTGAATTAACATCTCTTTACTGTCCATTGATGTCTTTATCTCCTCAACAGAGATAGAAGGTATACCCCCCAGGAAGGCTATCTGTTCTGAAAGTGTGATAGCGTGCTGTATCTCTTCATTTGCATGGACTATAAGCTCTTTTATTATTGATTCATACTCCGGACCTGTTATGAGGGATGCATGCTGTATGTACTGTATAGCTGCTGCATATTCCCACTCAAGATCTTTGTTTAACTCTTCTATAAATTTTTCCCGTGTGATACCACTCATGGCCTCTCCTTTATTGATAATAGTTACTGATATTAAATATAAGACTCGATTTTTTTCTGTCAATCCCTATATAGGGAGAAACTCATTTTTTTCAAAATCGTAATACTCTATTTCACCCTTATCTATTCTGTAGTACCAGCCGTGAAGTGTCAGATCTTCCTCCTCAACCCTTCTTCTAACAGCAGGGTATGTGAGAAGATTTTCAAGCTGTTTTATTATGTTCAGTCTTTCCGTCAGCTCAAATAGATCTCTGCCGGGTTCAGGTATCTGTTTTAGAGCTATCTCTCTGACCTCCCTGTCTATCTCAAGCCATCTTCTCACATGTATGAGTTCTTCACTCTCTCCAAGATCTCTATAAAGACTCTCACAGGCTCCACAGTATGAATGTCCGCAAACGATTATATGTGGAACATTTAAAACGGAGACGGCATACTCTATAGCAGCAGCCGTTCCGTGGTAATCATCATCAGGTTTAAATGGTGGAACCATATTCCCTATATTCCTGACAATAAAAAGATCTCCTATGTCAGCACCTGTTATCTCATCTGGATGAATCCTTGAATCACTGCAGGTTATAAACAGAGCCTTAGGGCTCTGTCCTTTTTCAACAAGCTCAAGGAATTTATCCCTGTACTTTGGGAATTTCAGCTCTTTAAATGCCTTTATACCTTCAAAAAACGGTACTTTCATAACACTAACCTTCTATATTGAACTCTCTTAATGCTTCATTCAGAGAAACTTTCTTATCTGTAGACTCTTTTCTTTTTCCTATTATCAGAGCAACAGGAACTCCGTATTCACCGGCTGGGAACTTTTTGTTCATAACTCCAGGAATAACGACGCTTCTTGCAGGAACTCTTCCTCTGTACTCTACAGGTTCCTCTCCGGATACATCTATAATTCTTGTTGATCCGGTGATAACAACCCCCGCACCTAAAACAGCCTCCTCTTCAATAACAGCACCTTCAACGATTATACATCTTGATCCAATAAAACAGTTATCCTCAATAATCACAGGTTTTGCTGATGGAGGTTCAAGAACACCACCTATCCCAACACCACCTGAAAGATGAACATTCTTTCCTACCTGTGCACATGATCCGACTGTAGCCCATGTATCAACAAGCGTTCCAGACCCGACATACGCTCCTATATTTACGTAAGAAGGCATCAGGATAGCACCTTTTTCTATAAATGACCCGTATCTTGCCGTTGCAGGTGGAACAACTCTTACACCAGCTTCCTTCCAGTTTTTCTTTAAAGGTATCTTGTCGTAATACTCAAAAGGTCCAACTTCCATAACCTGCATATCCTGAATGGGGAAGTAGAGTAATATAGCCTGTTTTACCCACTCATTTACAACCCACTCACCGTCTCTTTTCTCTGCAACCCTTATCTTTCCTCTGTCTAAAAGATCAATTGTTTCTCTAACAGCATCTATATACTGTTTTTCCTTTAATAGTTCTCTGTTTTCCCAGCTCTCTGTAATAAGTCTTTTAAGTTCTTCCATACTTTCCTCCTTTATTAAATTTTTTATTGATTGAACATATAGATCACCAGAAGTAACAGGTAGATCAGACCTAATGCACCAAATATGTATAGAATGAGTTTGTTTACGCCACCTTTTTTCTTCAGTAACTCAAAAAACTGTTCTTCACTATGGAACTGTTTTTTTAGCTTTTTTATACTGTTAATAACAAAGATGTAGTAAATATAATTTCCAAACATTCCAAATCCGATCCAGAGCCACAGGGATACTCCTGTACTTACAACAGGATTAACCTTGAGTATCTCAAGGATTATGTTTAGAAAAAGGATACCTAAAAAAATGCCAGTACCGTAGAGATACATCTTTCTGTAAAACATCCATAGAACGCCGAAGAAGAAGGCAGACCAGTTCCAGCTTATACTTCCACCTTTTTCAAACTTTTCAAACTTTTTTATGTAGTAATCGGATTTTTCCCCAACAAACGCTTTTATTTCTTCTGTAGATATATTTTCCATTTAAACTCCATCAGAATATCTATAAATTCCTATATAATTTTATACCAAAATAAGTATTTAATTAGCAGGAGGAGTCATGTTTAAGAATTTTCTTGATCTTTATTTTAAACCTAAACAGGGCTGGGAAGAGCTTGGAAAGGAAAAGTTCACCATAAAGGACCTGTATCTGAAGATAGTGATCATTTTCGCATTTATACCTGCTATAAGCCATTTTATAGGATTTACGCTTTTTAAGAATATGTACATAGCCGCTATCAATGAGTTTTTAAAAATGGCTGAACAGGACAAGGAGCAGTCCCAGAGAACAATAGAGTATATGAAGGCGTTAAAACAGGCTCTTCTTGATAACGATCTTACAAAGGAACTTTCAATAATGTTGATAACCTACGGTTTTGAACTTTTTAAACCTGTCGTTCTCGCAACAATAATACTATTCCTCTCACCTGCCTTTAAAGGGATAAAGGATCCTGATAAGTCATTCACGGTAGCTGTATTTGCCCTTGTTCCAAGCTGGGCAGCAGGTGCCTTTTATGTTGTAAACTCTCCTATAACTATGTTTATGCTTTTCCTTGGTACCTTTTACACATTTTACCTGGTTTTTATAGGTGCGGAGAAGGTTTTAAAAATTCCATCTGAAGATTCTAAAAACTTCCAGTTCATAATTGTTGCAATTATATTATATTTAGTAATAAGTGGTGTGATCGGCCAGATAGAAGCGGGATTGACTTACAGGGTTCTGTTACCATAAAATTAGTTATAGAATTATTACTTAATGGAGGGTAGCTATGAAAAAGTTTTTCAGCTTGCTGGTAAGTGTGGGGATGCTATTAACAGTTTCTGCATACTCAGCAGAGGAAGAGTTCCAGAAAGGGTATCATATATACCAGAAGATATGTGCCGCATGTCATGTGGAAAGTGTTACACCTGAAGAGATGGCAAAAATCCGTGAGAATGTCAAAGCAGGTAAAAAACCACCTTTCAAAGCGCCTCCTATGTCTGAAGTGTCAGCAAGGGTAAAAAAGTTCTATCCTGATGAAGAAGCTTTTGTTAATTTTGTAAAGGATTACATCACAAACCCTTCAAAGAAAAAAGGTGTGTGTCTCCCTATGGCATACAAGTTATTTGGTGTTATGCCTGCGATAGGTAAAAATATGAAAGAGGAAGACAAAGAGGCTGTTGCTATATGGCTCTACAGAAGATTTGATGAAACATGGGAAGAGTTTATAAAGAAACATCCGCACTAAAAAGGAGGAGTTTCCTTCCTCCTCTTCATCAACTCTTCTCCTCCAATATCCTCAAAGGCCTGTCAATAATCCCCTCTCTTAAAGTATAATTTATTGTTTTAATCTTAAATTTTTAAGGAGGTTTTGGAGGAATGAGTATTGTTCCGGCGGATAATGTATGGATACTGACTGCCACAGCTCTTGTTTTTTTAATGTCAATTCCAGGACTGGCACTTTTTTACTCTGGACTTTCTAAAGGTAAAAGTATGCTCAATACCATTATGATGGTTATGGTTGCGTTCTGTGTTGTAAGTATCCTGTGGATAGTTTACGGATACTCATTAACATTTGGAAATGATATAGGAGGTTTTATAGGATCCCTCCAGTATATATTTCTGTCAGGTATAAATCCAGCTGATCCTGCACCTGCATCTGACAACCTTTACCATTATCTTTTTATATTCTTCCAGATGACATTTGCCGCTATAACTGTGGCACTTATGGCAGGTGCTTTCATTGAGAGAATGAAGTTTACGGCATGGATACTTATATCCGTATTATGGGCAACTGTAGTTTACTTTCCTGTGGCTCACTGGATATGGGGAGGAGGCTGGCTTTCACAGCTTGGAACACTTGATTTTGCAGGTGGGATTGTAGTTCATGAGACATGTGGGATAGGTGCACTTGTTGGGGCTATCCTCCTTGGTGTCAGGAAGGAAAATGTTATGAAACCTGCTAATCTTCCTCTTGTTGCTGTTGGAACAGGTCTTTTATGGTTTGGCTGGTTTGGATTTAACGGTGGATCTGCCCTTGGTATGAACAGTGTTGCTATCTCGGCAGCTTTTGTAACAACGATAGCTGCACTTACAGGTGGTTTAACATGGATGTTTGCAGAATGGATACTTTTCAAGAAACCTACATCACTTGGACTTTTCACAGGATTTATCGCAGGACTTGCAACGATAACACCTGCAGCTGGGTTTGTTGATGTTTTTGCATCAGTGATAATAGGTTTTTTAGGCGGAATTGTATGTTTTGTCGCTGTAGTTTATGTTAAAAATAAATTCAAATATGATGACTCCCTTGATGTTTTTGGTGTTCACGGTGTTGGTGGAATGCTTGGAACAATACTTCTCGCTATACTGGCAAAACCTGCAGTTGGAGAGGTTGCAGGTCTTTTATACGGAAGTGGATCACAGTTAATTCCTCAGATTGTAGGTGTTATTGCTGTTGGTATTTACACGGCTGTTGCAACATTTATTATCTTCAAGATTGCTGATATGGTTACAGGTCTGAGAATAAGTAAGGATGAAGAACAGCAGGGAATTGATGAGATAATCCACGGTGAAAAAGCATATAACGAAATACTTTAAATGGAGATAGTATGAAGTTCCTGATAATAGGTGATGTTATAGGAAGGACAGGGAGAAACGCTCTGAGGGAGTTTCTCCCTTCTCTTATTGATAAGGAAGAACCTGACTTTATCATTGCAAATGGGGAGAATGCTGCAGGTGGATTTGGGATAACAAAAAAGGTTTTAGACGAGCTTCTATCAATGGGAATTGATGTTATAACATCAGGAAATCATATATGGGATAAAAAAGAGATAGTCCAGTTCATTGATCAGGAAGAGAGACTTCTCAGACCTGCTAACTATCCACCATCAGCACTTGGAAGGGGCTATGGAATCTATAAAAAAAATGATAAAAGAATAGCTGTTATAAATCTGATGGGAAGGGTTTTTATGGGAATACCCCTTGACTGTCCATTCAGAACATTTGATGAAATTTACGAAAAGATAAAAGATACGGTTGATTATATTGTTGTTGATTTTCATGCTGAGGCAACATCTGAAAAGATGGCTTTTGGATATTATGTTGACGGAAAGGCTGATATAGTTTTTGGAACTCACTCACATGTTCCCACAGCTGACGAACAGATACTTCCTAAAGGAACAGCATATATAACCGATGTTGGACTTACAGGTGCTGTTCATTCTGTTATAGGTATGAAGATAGACCAGCCTATACAAAAATTTTTAACAGGTATGCCTGTAAAGTATGAGGTTGCAACAGGTGGTTATCTCTTTCATGCGATTGTAGTTGAAAAAACTGATGAAAAGACTGAAATTAGAAGAATAAAGATGAAAAAGGAGTAACTTTATGCCTATCAGTGGGGAGGTATATCTATCAAAGATACCTCTACTTGATAAAAATAAAAGAATATTTGCCTATGAGCTCACACTTAAAGATAAAGAAGAGAACCCTATACCTGTTGAGGATTTTGCTGAGATACTTGCAAATATAAGCCTTGAAAGGATAGCAGGGCATCATCTTTTATTTATAAAGGTTGATCCCCACATACTTGATCAGGAGATACTTGATTACATACCTGAAGAAAAAACGGTTCTGTATATAACAAAGATAAATGAAGATATAATTCCTGTAATAAAACAGCTTAAAAGTATAGGATTCAGGTTTGCCTTCCCTTTAAATAAAGATTTTGAGACAACAAAAAATCTTGCCGATTATGTTTTCTTCAATGTGTCAAAACTTAAAGATGAGCTTATAAAAAAACTTGTTACGATAAAGTTCCCTTTTGAGTTTGTACTTGAAGGTATAAAGGATGAAAAAGAGTTTGAGTATTACATATCCCTCGGGTATAAACTGTTCAGAGGGGATTTTATACTGAGACCACAGACGATCGTCGGGAAAACGATAGAGCCTTCAAAAGCTGCTATTATCCAGCTTTTTAATCAGATAAACGAGGAGTTTGATCCTAAAAAGATAGAGGAGATAATAAAGAAAAATCCTGATCTGAGCGTTAGTCTCCTTAAATATATAAACTCTGCTGTTTTCAGTTTCCGTGAGAAGATAACATCAATAAGACACGCGATATCAATACTTGGACAGAAAAATCTTATGCAGTGGTTACTTCTTTATATGTACAGAAC
>Ga0256835_1000888_pt1 | contig 19466 bp, 20 predicted proteins | sample PIR30metaG_FD_185972 | JGI IMG/M metagenome (GOLD analysis project Ga0256835, IMG submission 185972) | Hydrothermal vent microbial communities from East Pacific Rise, Pacific Ocean - PIR-30 | ecosystem: Environmental > Aquatic > Marine > Hydrothermal vents | place: Pacific Ocean: East Pacific...
GCGTCGTCGCAGGTAGCCTCTGGCCCGTAAGGCCTCTACCGTGTGCCAGACGAGGAGGAGAAACGTAAGCTGGCCGGTGTAGTAGTGCAGATAGCGAAAGAGGGCCCCGAAGGGCACCACGCCTTCGATCCCCGCGGTGGAAAGAAGAGGGGCCTCCTCCCGGAAGGGGTAGCTTATGACCAGGCCCGTGAGGACCGCCAGCAGGAAAGAGGCCGTTAGCCCCCAGGAAACCCAGGGCCTAGGCAGGGATCTCAAGGATGTATCCTCCCTCAGTCTTCTGGATTTTGAGGGGGCGGAGGTCCTTTTTGGCCGGCCCGGCAAGGTACTTCCCCGTAAGGGCGAAGCGGCTCTGATGACAGGGGCAGACAAAGATCTTCTTCCCCGGATCATAGGTCACCCTGCACCCCAGGTGGGGGCAGGTCCTTGAAAAGGCAAGTATTTTTTCGCCCTGGCGTACCAGAAAGAAATCTTCTCCCACCAGGAGTTTTTTTCCCTGAAAGTCTTTTCCTTTCAGGAAGACCTTTCGTGGCGGACGGGGAAGGAGGCTTGCGGCGCAATAGATGCCCACCCCCGCCAGGGAGGCGAGAAACACCGTGCCCAGTCTTCGGAGGAGGTTTCGTCTGGTCATGAGGTGCGGCGCAGGAGTGTGGCGCTTTCCAGGTGAAAGGTCTGGGGAAACATGTCAAAGGCCTTTATTTCCTCGATCACAAAGCCCGCTTCTCTCAGGAGGCGCAGGTCTCTGGCAAGGGTCGGGGGGTCGCAGGAGACGTAGATCAATCTCTCCGAGGCCACATCCGGCAGGAAACGCAGGATCTCTTTGCACCCTCCGCGAGGAGGATCAAGCACCACCACGGGGTAGGTTTCCGCCTCCTTGAAGAGGTCTATCAGGGCCTCGATGGCCGACGAAACACGGAGAGTAACACCTTTGAGGCCCCAGTTGGCGGCATTTTCCTGCCCGTCGGCGATGGCACGGTGGTCCGTATCGACCCCCAGGCCCCGCCCGCAGGGGACGGCCAGCGGGAGCAAAAAGTTTCCGATGCCGCAATGGACGTCGAGCACACGTTCTTCGGGCTCCACCGCGGCCGCCTCCTTAACATAGGAGATGAGAGCGAGGTTGATCTCCCAGTTGGCCTGGACGAAGACCCCTGCGGAGGCGAGGAATTGCTGGTCCTGCGGGAGACCGGCTGTCTCCTTGGGGACGGAAAAGAGCCGTCTTCCGCGGTAGGGAGCGTCTTCCGGGAAGGGGCCCTGGGGTTCATGGCCTCGGATCCAGTAGAAGATGGCCTTGAGCGCCGGGATCTCGGAGAGGATCTCGGCGAGATCTTCCTGGCGCGGGGCGACTTTTGTCCAGAAGAGCATGACGATTTTCTTCTCTACCGGGGAAAGCCCGAGATTGACCCTCTTGACGTAGGGATGAAGGCGCTTCCAGGCCGGGATCTCCGGCAGCCTGGAGAGGACCTCGTTCACCTCTTCGGTGGTGAGATAGCAGTATCTTACCGGCACCAGGTCGTGGGACCTCCTCTTGAGAAAGCCCAGGGCCCCGGTCTCCTGGTGCACGTGGAACTGGAGGCGGTTGCGATAGTGGTATTCCCGGGGGGAAGGGACGATGCCGCGGATCAGGTCTTCTTCGATCTTTCCGGTTCGCCAGAGAGTCTCCCTGAAAATGCGCAGTTTTTCTTCAAGCTGTGCTTCGTAAGGGAGATGCTGGAACTGACACCCCCCACACTGGCCGAAATACGGGCAGCGCGGACTCTGGCGCAAGGGGGAGGGCTCAATGATTTCCCGCACCCGGGCCAGGGCGTAATCCCCCAGGTTCTGGGTGATCTGGATGCGGACCATCTCTCCGGGGATGACATCCGGGACGAAGACCACCTGCCCTTCAGGCAGGCGTGCCAGCCCCTCACCCCCGTGGACCAGTTTTTCGATGGTGACTTCGATTTCAGGACGCATCGTCGAAGCGGGCGACCAGAGTTCCCCGTGGGGTATCAATGACCCAGAAGCCTTCCTCCTGCAAGCGTTTGCGAATCTCATCGGCCCGGGAGAAGTTGCCCTCCCGGCGGGCGGCTTCTCTTTCTTCGAGAAGCCTGGCCACGTCTTCGTCGGTGGCCAGCGTGGCAAACCTTATCAGCCCCAGGACCTGGTCGATCCTCTGGAGGGCCTCTCTTACCTGGGCGGTCTGTTCTTCGTTCAGCCCCTCGCGGGCGAGGACGGGCTCCAGGCGGTTGGTGAATTCAAAGAGGGCTCCGAGGGCCCCGGAGATGTTGAGGTCGTCGTCAAGGGCGGCTTCAAAATCCGCCAGCAGGCGTTCCACGGCCTGAGAGACCGGGAAGATGGTCTTGCCGCTGGGCTCACGGGCCAGGAAGACCATGAAGAGATCGAGCCCGCGGAGGGCCTTGGCCGCGTCCTTGAGGGCTTCGAAGCTGAAGCTCAGGGGCTTGCGGTAATGGGTGCGCAGGAGAAAATAACGGATCTCTCGCCCGCTGAAGCCGCGTGCCAGAAGTTCGGGCAGGGTGACGGCGTTTCCGTGCGTGAAGGACATCTTCTTGCCCTCGGCGGAGACCAGGGCGGAGTGGAGCCAGTAGCGGGCCAGGTTCTTGCCGGTGAGGGCCTTTACGATGGCGATTTCGTCCTCATGGTGGGGAAAGATGAGATCCGTGCCGCTGGTGTGGATGTCAAACTCCGGCCCCAGATATTTGAGGGCCATGGCGGCGCACTGGATGTGCCAGCCAGGGCGCACCTTGCCCCATTCCGTCTCCACGAAGAGCCCGGCCTTGAGCTCCTGGAGAGAGGCCCGCTTGAGGAGGGTGAAGTCCAGCGGGTCGTCTTTTTCGTATTCTTCGAGATCCACCGTGGCACCGGCCTTGAGCTTGGCAAGGTCCGCCTTGGAGAGCAGGCCGTAGTCGTCGAGTTTGGAGACGTCGAAATATACCGAGCCGTGGCGCACGTAGGCCACACCCTTTTGCACCAGGCGCCGGGTGATCTCGACCATCTCCTGCACGTGTTCGCTGGCCTTGGGGAAATGGGTGGCGGGGAGAATATTGAGCGTCTTCAGGTCTTCGAAGAAGGCCGCGGTGTACTCAGCGGTGAGTTCCCGGAGGTCCTTTCCGGCTTCGAAGGCGGCCTGGATGGTCTTGTCGTCAAAGTCGGTGATGTTGATGACGTGGGTGACTTCGTAGCCGCGGTAGAGGAGGTAGCGCTTGAGGAGGTCTGCCGTCATCATGCGGCGATAGAGGCCAAGGTGTGGCCGCCGGTTGACGGTGGGGCCGCAGGTGTAGATCTTGGCCTTCCCTTCTTCGAGGGGTTTGAAGGCCTCTACCCGGCGACGCAGGGTGTTGTTGAAGCGGAGCCCCTTCTGGGGAACGTCTTCGAAGGCCCAGAGAGGAGTGGAGAGGTAGCGCTCACCACCGTCCGGGAAGATGACCACGATGAGTCCTTCTTCAAGCTCCTTTGCGATTTCAAGGGCCCCGAAAAGGGCGGCCCCGGAGCTCATACCCACGAAGATCCCCTCTTCGCGGGCCAGGCGGCGGGTGAGCTCAAAGGCCTCTTCGTCGGGCACGTTTATGATCCGGTCGAGGAGCTTCTTGTCAAAAATTCCCGGGGGGTAGGATTCCTTCATATTTTTGAGCCCCTGGATCTGGTGCCCGGGGTAAGGCTCCACCCCGACCACCTTTACCGGGTGCTTGTGGTCTCGAAAGAAGCGGGAAAGCCCCATGAGGGTACCGGTGGTCCCCATCCCTGCCACCACGTGGGTGACCTTTCCTTCGGTGTCGCGCCAGATCTCGGGGGCCGTCCCTTCGTAGTGGGCGCGCCAGTTGGCCGGGTTGTTGAACTGGTCGGTGAGGTAGTACCTGTCGGGGTACTTGCGGGCCAGTTCGTAGACGGCCTCGATGGCGCCGTCGGTGCTCTTCTCCGCCGGGGTAAGGAGGATCTCGGCCCCGAAGGCCCGCATGATCTTGCGGCGTTCAACGGAAGCCCCTTCGCTCATGGCGATGAGACAGCGGTATCCCTTGACGGCGGAGACCAGCGCCAGCCCGATCCCGGTATTGCCACTTGAGGCTTCGATGATGGTCTTTTCCCGGGTGAGTTCTCCCGCCTCCTCGGCGGCTTCGATCATGGAAAGCGCGATGCGATCCTTTACCGAACCTCCGGGGTTTACCGCCTCGATCTTAGCAAGGATCTGGACCTTGGGGTTCGTCCGAAGCCTGCGAATGGGCACGAGGGGGGTGTTTCCGATGCGATCCAGGACGTTTCCGTAACGTTTTCGGGCCATGCTAAAGAGGTACTATTTTCGGGAGCTCGCTTCAAGGCTACCCCAAAAATAGGATCAGATCCCAATTTTTACGGGGCTATTTTTTCGTTCATACTCTTCTAATCTCTTTTGCTCAGAAAAAAATGGGATCTGATCCCATTTTTAGGGGTGTTTATTCCAGCCCGTACTTGGCGAGTTTGTAACGAAGAACCCGTTCTGAGATTCCCAGAAGTTCCGCCGCCTGGGTCTTTATCCCCTGGGCACTGGCCATTGCTTCTTTGATGCGCTCTTTTTCGAGGAGCGCTATTGCTTCCGGGAGCGGGAGGCTCTTCAAGAGTTCGGGTATTATTTCCGTCTTTCCCTTTAAGAGAGGGGGGAGATCCTCTTTGGTGATGATCTCGTTTTCCGCCAGGATGACAGCCCTTTCGATAATGTTTTCCAGTTCGCGAACATTGCCCGGAAAATGGTAGGAGAAGAGGGCTTCCAGCGCTTCGCGACTGAATCCTCGTATTTCCTTGCCATGTTTCTGGGCGAATTTTTTGAGAAAGGCTTCTGCCAGGGGCAAAATGTCTTCCTTTCTTTCTCGGAGAGGGGGAATCCGGAGGGTAAAAACGTTGAGACGCCAGAAGAGATCCTCTCTGAAGGAGCCCTCTTTGACCATCTCTTCGAGATCCTTGTTGGTGGCCGCGATGATGCGAACGTCTATCTGCATTTCTTTAAGGCCACCTACACGCCTGATGGTGCCATCCTGTAGCACGCGCAAGAGCTTGGCCTGTAAAGGGAGGGGAAGATCTCCTATTTCGTCGAGAAAAAGGGTTCCCTGGTGGGCCAGCTCGAAAAGCCCCGGTTTGGCCTTGTCAGCCCCGGTAAAGGCCCCTTTTTCGTACCCGAAAAGTTCCGATTCCAGAAGACCTTCAGGGATAGCAGCACAGTTTACTTTGAGGAAGGGCTTATCTTTGCGCGGGCTTAGCTGGTAGATGAGATTGGCGAGGATTTCCTTGCCAGTGCCGGATTCTCCCAAGATCAAGACGGTGGCGTCTGTTTTGGCCACTTTCGCTGCCAGATGCAATATTTCCTTCATGTAAGAGCTTTGAGCGATGATTTCCGGTGTTTCAGGAGGTGAAAGCTCTTCCAGGCGGGCACGCAAAAGCTCTACTTCCCTTTCGAGCCGGCTTTCCTTGAGGGCCTTTTCTATGACAAGGAGAAGCTCTTCCAGGTTTACCGGTTTGGTGAGATAGTGATAAGCACCCTTCTTGATGGCTTCTACGGCCCGTTCCACCGTGGCAAAGGCCGTGAGCATAATGACCTGTGTAAAAGGCGATTTCTCTTTGATTTTGGGCAGGAGAGTGAGCCCATCTTCGTCTGGAAGGCGCCAGTCGAGGAGAATAAGGTCAAAACTTTCTTTTTCGATCTTTTGCAGGGCCTCCTTGGCGCCAAAAGTGGAATCTACCTCAAAACCTTTGTGTTCCAGATAATTTGCCAAGATTTTGGCTTGGGCTTCGTCGTCTTCTACTAGGAGGATGCGAGCTTTTTTCATGGGACCACAGGAAAACAAAGCTTAAATAATGTGCCATTGTCGTCTTCTTCTAAAGATACTTGGCCTCCGTGGGTTTCGGCAACTTTTCTTACAAGATAAAGTCCCAGGCCGAATCCACTTTTTTTAGTGGTGAAAAACGGCTCAAAAAGCCTTTTCCGGATCTGGGGGGGGATTCCGGGCCCGGTATCCTGAACCAGAAAGCAGAGGAAGCCTCTTTCCTGGCGGGCAAAAAGTTTCACTTCGCCCCCTTTGGAGGTGGCCTCAAAGGCGTTGTGCAGGAGATTCTCCAGGGCTCTTATGCACCAGCGCTTGTCCACCTTGATTTTTACAGCAGGTGGCTCTTCCACGGTGAATTTGATCCCCCAGCGCGAAGCCTTGGGCTGGAATTTGAGGGCCAGCTCTTTCATGATCTCCCTTACGTCCACCTCTTGCGGGTTGATTTCAAACCCCTTGGCATAGGAGAGCAACTCCCCTGTAAGTTCGGTCAGGCGATTTGCTTCTTGACGAATGGTATTCAGGAGATCTGGATCCGGTTTTCCGGTCTCTGCAAGATACTGAAGCCCCATGACGATGCTGTTCAAGGGATTTCTGATCTCATGAGCCACCATGGCGGCAATCTTTCCCATAGCGGCTAATTTTTCAGAGGCAGAGAGACGGCGCTCCAGTTCCTCTTGCCTGCGGGCCAATTTTTCGAGGTAGTAAAGCCCTCCTGCCAGAAGACCACTCGCTGTCAGGAAGATTAAGAAACTCAAAACCAGGAGGTTTCGGAAAGCCTGCTTTTCGTAAGAGATATCTACGCCAAGCAGGAGAAAGAATTTGCGATCCGGCAGGGCCTCGAACTTCGTGCAGGCGTAACGTACGGCTCCTATTTCGAGACCCTGCCAGCAGGTTTGGAAGACCCGGGCCGGAGGGAGGAGATGATTGGGAAAGGTGTTCAGGAGGATTTTTTCCCCTTCCTTTACGATTACGCCCACCAGATGGGGCTGGCTTTGAAGTTCGTCGGTGAGCCAGGCCAGATCCCGGAGGTAATCCGGAACCTGGGGCAAAAGTTCCAGCGTTTCCACGTAAGCGGTGATGCGGGCTTCCAGAAAGTTTAGGGCGCTCTCCGCCTCCAGAGAGATGTTTTTCTGCAGCACAGTGCGGAAATAAAGTATTTCTGCAAGAAGAGAAAGAACGAGAATGGCAAGAGCCAGAAAGAAGATACTGCTAGCTCTGCTCAGGAAAGGCCGTAACATTTAGGGTTTTTTACGCCAGAGAGGTACGCCGCACTCGTCCCGAATAAGGTATTTGCGCCCTTTGGTCGTGATAACGATGGGAAAGACAAGCTTTCCCTTTTTGAAGCCCAGGATGCGGATCTTTTCGCCCGGGCTGAGTTTGTACCCTTTTTTCTTCCAGTACCAGTAAGGGCCCAGACGAACACGATAGAGTTTTCCGTCGTCACCTTTTACCAGGGCGATGGGATGCTGGAGTTCCGTGACTTTTCCTTGGATCACGATTTTTTCCTGAGGGGGGCATTGTGCTCCCGATGGAAAGGGAGTTCCCAGGAGACCACAGAAAACAAGGAGGATTATGAGGAAAAGGAAGGCCCTGACCCGCTTCTGATGAAACGGCTTCGCAGGGCCGCCCTTTTGAGGCCGGCGATTGTTGTCGTAGAAAAATGTGCTCTCTGTCATCGTGGTCAAATATAGCAGATTCCGTGCCCTTTTTTCTACTCTTCATATCAAAAGATTTGAGGCCAAAATCACGTTCTGATTCGACAATTTTGAAAGGGAAGGCGCCAAAATGTCGAAGATGTTCTCCTGATTTTCCATCTTTTGAAATCCTTTAAGTTGGCACGGGTTTTGGATCTTTCTTATTTCAAAAGTCCAAGGAGGGCCAGATGAGAAAGCTCACGACTTTGTTTCTGGGGTTCTTTCTTTTGGTTTTGCTCTCGAACTGTTCCACTACCCGGGAGAATGCCACCTACCAGGGAGCGGGTTTGGGTGCGGCCGTAGGGGCGGCAGCGGGTGCTCTCCTTGACGACGACAATCCCTGGCGGGGAGCAGTGATCGGGGCAGCAGCCGGGGCTGTGCTCGGGGGAGGCATTACGGAAATCAGTAAACGGGCCAGTACCGAAGCCGCTTCCAGTCAGCGTCCGGTGGTCTATACCCGGGGCTCCACGGTGGTGGAAGCTACCCCTCTCGCCTACAACCAGCATACGAAGTGCCATAAACTCCGGAAGCGTATCTGGCGAGATGGGAAGCTCGAGGAAGACCGTATCGAGGAAGTTTGTGAAGGGCAAAAGATAACAAATACCTATTAGAGCCGGCCCGCACGAGGCCCGGGAAACACTTCCCGGGCCTTTACGAACCCTCTTTTGCACCTTACCCTTGAAGCATGTCTCTCGAAGAGTTCTTTCACTATCTGGAAAACGAAAAAAGGGCCTCCTCCCATACCTTGCGGTCATACCGTCTCGATCTCCGTCAATTCCAGGAATTCTTGCAGGGAAAAGATCCCGCCGAGGCTACTCTCCCGGAGGTGCGAATCTTTCTTTCCAGGCAGGCGCGAAGGCTTTCTCGCACGAGTTTGGCCCGAAAAGTGGCCAGTTTGCGGGCCTTTTTCAAATTTTTAAAAAAGAAGGGCCTCTTAAAAGACGAAAGACTCCTTTACCTGAAAGGCCCCAAACTTCCACGAGAACTCCCCCGGGTCCTTAGCGTTGACGAAAGTTTTGCCCTCCTCGAAGCCCCGGAAGGAAAAGATTTCTTGTCCCTGCGAGATAGGGCCATCCTGGAGCTCCTCTACGGGGCCGGTCTTCGGGTTTCAGAGCTTGCGGAGCTCAAATTGTCCCAGGTCTCCTTCGATCTCCAGGTGCTACGTGTACACGGGAAAGGAGGCAAGGAAAGGCTTGCACCCTTTGGGGGGAAGGCAAAAGAAGCCCTTCTGGCCTATCTCCCGGCCCGGGAGGAACTCTTGCGTCGCAAAAAGGTCTCCTCAGAATACATTTTCTTGAACATTCGCGGCGGTCCTTTGACCACGAGAAGTATTCATCGTTTGCTGAAGAAGTATGCTCTGAAGCTCGGGCTTCCGGGGGTTTCTCCCCATACCCTGCGCCACTCTTTTGCCACCCATCTTCTGGAGGCCGGGGCGGACCTCCGGTCTATCCAGGAGATGCTGGGGCACGCCAGACTTTCCACCACTCAACGCTACACCCATCTTGATTTTTCCCGTTTGGCAAGCATTTATGATGAGGCGCATCCCCGGGCCAAAAAGAAGACAAGGATGAAGAGATGAAGGGAACAACGGTAATTGCCATCAAAAAGGATGGAAAAGTGGTCGTGGCAGGAGACGGGCAGGTAACCCTGGGAGACACCGTGATCAAGCAAAAAGCCCGTAAAGTGCGGCGTCTTTATCACGATAAGGTTATCGTGGGTTTTGCCGGTGCCACCGCAGATGCCCTCACGCTTTTCGAGCGGCTAGAAAAAAAGCTCGAGACTTATGGTGGGCAGCTCGTGCGAGCGGTGGTAGAACTGGCCAAAGATTGGCGCACAGAGCGCACCCTAAGAAGGCTTGAGGCCATGCTTATCGCCTGCGACAAGAACAATATGTTTTTGCTCTCCGGGGCGGGAGATGTCATGGAGCCGGATGACGAAGTGCTTGCCATCGGTTCAGGCGGTTCCGTAGCCCTGGCGGCGGCAAAAGCACTTCTGAAACACGCCTCTCTTCCGCCAAGGGAAGTGGCTCTTGAAGCCTTGAGAATTGCAGCTTCAATTTGTGTCTACACCAATGAGAACATCACCATCGAGGAACTTTAGGAGGAAGGATGAAGGGCTTGCCATCTCAAGAACTTACCCCGCGGCAGATCGTAGCAGAGCTTGACAAGTACATCGTAGGTCAAGAAAAGGCCAAGAAAGCGGTAGCTATCGCCCTGAGAAACCGCTGGCGGCGGCAGCAAGTCCCACCTCCTCTTTCCGAAGAGATCTACCCCAAGAACATCATCCTTATCGGGCCTACCGGCGTGGGGAAGACTGAAATTGCCCGCCGCCTGGCCCGTCTCTCCAATTCTCCCTTTTTGAAGGTTGAGGCCACCAAGTTTACCGAAGTGGGTTACGTAGGCCGGGACGTGGAGTCCATGATCCGGGATCTCGTTCACATCGCGGTGGAAATGGTGCGGGAGGAAGAGCAGAAAAGGGTCCAGGAAAAGGCGGTTTATTTGGCAGAAGAGCGCATACTCGACTTATTACTTCCGGTAACGGACACCGAAAGTGCCACCATTTCCGCCACGAGAGAGAAGTTCCGTGAAAAGCTCCGCCGCGGAGAGCTAGATGACAAGTACGTGGAGATAGAGCTAACGTCGCGTCCGACTCCCATGGTGGAAGTGTTTGCCGCTACTGGCCTGGAGGATCTGGAGCAACAGCTTCGCGACATGATGGGAAATCTCTTTCCCCGGCGGCCCAAACGGAAACGCATGAAAGTCAAAGAGGCCCTGGAACTCCTGAAACAGGAAGAAGCCAACAAACTCATTGACATGGACAAGGTCACCAAGGAAGCCATCCGGAGGGTGGAGACGAGTGGCATCATTTTTATCGATGAGATCGACAAAATTGCCGCCCGCGCCGGAGGTGGTTCTGGCCCCGACGTCTCCCGTGAAGGAGTGCAGCGGGACCTTCTGCCCATCGTGGAGGGGACAACGGTAAACACTCGCTACGGCATGGTTCGTACCGATCACATCCTCTTTATCGCCAGCGGGGCCTTTCACGTTGCCAAACCTTCAGACCTTATCCCCGAGCTTCAGGGGCGTTTCCCCATCAGGGTGGAGCTTGATCCCCTGACCGAAGAAGATTTCGTGCGAATCCTTACGGAACCTGAAAATGCCCTTGTCAAGCAATACAGGGCCCTTCTGGCCACCGAAGGGGTTACACTGGAGTTTACCCCGGATGGTATCGCTGAAATTGCCAGAATCGCCTTTGAGGTCAACGAGCGCACGGAAAACATCGGGGCGCGAAGGCTTTACACCGTGATGGAAAAACTCTTGGAGGACATCTCTTTTGAGGCCCCGGACGTGGCTCCCACAAAAATAGTCATTACCGCGGAGTACGTGCGAGAAAAACTCGCCGGCATTGCCAAGGATCTCGATTTGAGCCGTTTTATTCTCTGATTCATGTGGCCGCGTCTTTTTCCGCATCCCTCGAGGTTCCCCCGGCTCCTTTTTGCCGATCGGGAGGGCCGTATTTACGACCATCCCTATCTCCTTGCCATGGGGCTTTCCGGTTACGATGTGGTTTTGCCTGAGAGAGAAGATTTTATTCCTCTTCCGCCGGGAAGCGCCCTTTACGTGCTGCCTGAAAGATATCCTGTGGGTTATGACCCCGAGGCTGGCAAGCCGGAAATCCTCTACGAAAATCCGTACCGTCCTGGAGAGCCTGCTTACGCCCTGGCGGCTTACTTGGCCCCGGCTCACACGCAGCTCTATCTCGCCCCCTATGTAGAGGCCCGGGAGGGGCTTCCTCCCCTGCCATTGTTTTCTTATGCGGCCTGCGGGTTTTACAGGGGGAAGTTCTGGGCCACAGCCTTTCGTTCCGACTTCGACCATCGTCAAGAGGTCCGCTTTTTTGATGAAAACCGCATCGAAAGAGAAGCGAAAAGATTCGAAAGCCTCTATGCGAACAACCGCCTGGTGCGACACTTGATAAGAAATTGTGTAAGGCGTTATCGCTGTCCGGCGGCGAGAAATTTTGTCCTCAGGCGTTGGGAGGCTCCTGTCCCTACTTCTCCCTCCTGTAATGCTCGCTGTTTGGGTTGTCTTTCCTCTCAGGAAGAAGGGGGCCCTCATATTGCTCAGGAAAGAATCTCCTTCGTCCCCGAACCCCACGAAATAGCCGAAGCCATGGTCCCACACCTGAAGCAGGCCCCCCGGGCCATAGTTTCCTTTGGGCAGGGTTGTGAGGGGGAGCCTTTGCTCCAGGGCAAGCTCCTTTGGGAGGCTATAAAGCTCATGCGACGCGAGACCTCCCGGGGCACCATAAATCTCAACACCAACGCTAGCCTTCCCGAGGAGGTGGAACGCCTGAGGACGGCAGGGCTTGACAGTATCAGGGTGAGTTTGGCCAGTGCCCGCCAGAGGTACTATGAGGCCTATTTTCGTCCCAAAGGATATGGTCTCGGAGAGGTAAGAGAAAGCATCCGTCGGATGAAAAGAAGAGGGGGGTTTGTCTCTCTCAACCTTTTTGTTTTTCCGGGTTTGACCGATGAAGAAGAAGAGTTCAGGGCTCTATGTGAGCTGGCAGCTTTGGGGGTAGATTATATTCAGCTCCGTAATCATGCTATCGATCCTCTCTGGTATCTGAAGCGCATCAATTTTAAACCAGAAGGGAATTGTCTTGGCATTAAATCTTTGGTTAAAAGATTAGCACAAGAGATCCCCCGGCTAAGATTTGGTTATTTCAATCCGCCTTTGAGATGAATTTTTTGAGGGTTTTTTTACTCTGTAATCTTCTGTTTCTCGGCCCTTCTTGGGCTCTGGAGAGGTTTTACTGGTCCCCCCATGAAATGGTGGTGGGAAAGCTCAAGTGGCACGTTGTTTCGGAGGGTGAGACCCTCCTTGATATCGCCCGCTGGTACAATTTGGGGTACAACCAGATCGTTCTGGCCAATCCCGACGTAGATCCCTGGATTCCTCCGGTGGGGAAGAAGGTCCTCATTCCGAGCCAATACGTGCTGCCTGAGATCAAAAATAGTTTGGTGGTGAATCTCGCCGAAATGCGACTCTACTTTTTCCGCAAGGAGGGTGGCAGGAACATCGTTTATACGGCTCCAATAGGGGTGGGGGCCGAGGGGAAGCTTACAGAGCTGGGTGTTTATTCTATCGTGCGCAAGAAGAAAAACCCCACCTGGTACGTCCCGAAATCCATCCGCGAAGAAGACCCCACTCTCCCTCCGGTTGTTCCTCCGGGGCCGGAGAATCCCCTTGGAAAATATGCCCTTTATCTGTCGCGGGGCGCCTACGCGATTCACGGCACGAACAAGCCCTGGGGGATTGGGCGTCGGGTGAGTCACGGGTGTATACGCATGTATCCCGAAGACATTGAAGCCCTTTATCCTCTGGTACCCCTGGGAACCCCGGTCTTCATCATTTATCAGCCTTATAAGCTGGGTATCAAGGGCGACAAAGTTTTTTTACAGGCCTTTCCCGACTTCGAGAAAAAGATCTCTCAGGCCTGGGAAGAAGTTTTGAGGTTGGTAAGGAAACTGGAACTGGAAAGCGGGCAAAAAATCCGTCTTTACTGGATGAAGGCCAAAGATATCCTGAAAAAGCCAAATGGCGTCCCCTCTCTTGTGGGAGAAACAAGAGAGAGGACGCGATAAATTAAAGCCCTCTACTTGCGAAGGCTCTTTTCAAAGACACGTTCGATCTTGGTGGCGGCGGTGTCAGCTTTGGCTGCCGCTTGAGCCGCCCGGTTCGCCGCGGCGTCAGCACGTTCTGCCGCCATAGCAGCCTGCTGGGCAGCCGCTTCCGCCCTCTGAGCAGCCGCTTCTATGCGGGCCAAAGCTTCTTGAATATTCTGGCATTGCGCGGCAGCCGCTTTGGCTTCCTCGGCGGCCTTGATGGCGTCCTGGGTCGCTGCCTTGTCACTGGGGCAGGTTCCGCAACCGATAGGAACTAAGAGTAAAGAGGTCAACCCCGCTATACTAAGCCATTTTTTTACATTTTTCATAAGAACCCTCCTTCACATTTATAGTTGTTTTAAACTTTAGTCTTTATATAAAGAAGAATGGTCTTTGGCAAGAAAAAAGTGAGCTCCAAGAGTAAATAGGCCGTGGATATGTATGATTTTATTCTCGTAAATCCTTGGATATATGATTTTGCTGCATATGATCTTTGGGCTAGACCTCTTGGTTTGTTGCGTTTAGCTGGTCTCTTGAGACAAGAAGGATATAGTGTTGCCTTTCTGGATTGTTTGGATCCCTTCCACCCGGAATTGCCGCGGCCTCCCAGGCGAAAAGCCTATGGAACCGGGCATTATTTTCGGCAGCGGGTCCCCAAGCCTGCTAGCCTTTCAGACGTGCCGCGGCATTTTTCGCGCTACGGTCTCCCGGTCGAGCTTTTCTTGAAGGAACTTTTGAACTTCGGGCCTCCCAAAGCCTTCCTGGTAACTTCCCTCATGACTTACTGGTATCCCGGGGTGTTTGAGGCGGTGCGTCTCATCCGGAAAGTTTATCGAAAAGTTCCGATCTATGTGGGCGGAATTTACGTCAAACTCTGTGAAGAGCACGCTTCGCGGTTTCTCGAAGATGCTTTCATCCTGGCGGAAACTGACGAAGCTAAAATCTTGGCCCGCCTCAAAGAGGAAATTTCTCCCTCAGGAGCAGAGGCTCCGCATCCTTTCTCTGCTTTTGATTTACAGAGGAAAGTCCCTTACATTGTCCTTACGACGAGCTGGGGATGCCCCTTTTCCTGTAAATATTGCGCCTCGAAGATCCTCCAGCCCGTCTTTAAAGAACGGCCCCCCGAGGAGATCCTGGCCGAGATAAAATTCTGGTATCTGAACTATGGCGTGAGGGACTTTGCGTTTTACGATGACGCCCTTTTGGTGAATTTTGACCGGCGCCTGGGGCCTGTTCTCGAATCTTTACTGCGTGAAGGAATACGGGTCCGCTTTCATACCCCAAACGCCATGCATATAAGACTCATTACACGGGAACGGGCCAAGCTTTTGAGGAGAGCGGGGTTTAGAACCATAAGATTGGGGTTTGAGACCTTGGATCCGGAAAGACACCGGGAACTGGACGACAAGAAGGTTAGAGCTGAAGAGTTGGAGGAGGTTGTGGCTTTCTTGAGGGAGGCGGGGTTCAGTCGTAAAGAGATCGGCGTTTACGTTCTCTGGGGGCTTCCCCACCAGGATCTTTCCGAAGTGGAGAATTCCGTACGTTACGTCGCCCGGGTGGGAGGAGCACCGTATCTTTCCGAATACAGCCCTATCCCGGGGACTCCTCTTTTTGGGGATGCCTGCCAGGTGGCCCGTTATCCTCTGGAAGAAGACCCTCTTTTCCACAACAATACCATCTTTCCCTGTCTCCCTGAGCCGGATTGGCAACGCCTTGAGAACACCAAACGTCTGGCAAGGAAGTTTCGGCACGGTGCTTGAAATTAACCCGGCATACCAGGAATTCTTGCGGGATCATGGCCTTGAAGGCTTCGAAGACTTCTGGCAGGCAGGGGAGCTCTTCAAGGCCAAGAAGAACCGGGCTATTTATCGTCTGTCCCTCGGAGGGCAAGAGCTCTTTTTGAAGAAATACTTTGCTTTTCCCCTTTGGCAAAAGGGTGAGGCCTTGAACGAATGGGAAGCGGCGAAGAGCCTTTTGAGATGCCACTTCAAGGTGCCCCAGCCGGTGGCGCTGGGAGTCCGCCGTCGCGGGCTGAAAAAGGAGGCCTTCACCCTCTTTTTCAGGGCTCCTGGGGTGCGCCTGGAGGATCTGTTCAAGGAGAAGTATCTCGAAATATCGCAAACGATTGTCCCGGAGCTGGCCCTTTTTGCGGCCCGTTTCCACGCCTGCGGATTTTCGCACCAGGACTTCTATCTCTGTCATATCTTCTGGGATGAGAAGGATTTCATCCTCATCGATCTCCAGCGTCTCCGGCACCGGCGAAGGCCCCCTCTTTCCTGGCTGGTCAAAGATGTCGCGCAGCTCTTTTATTCTGCTCGCCAGGTCCTCGGCCGAGATTTCCAAACCTTTGCCGGGCGTTTTAAAGAAGTTTACGCCGCAGAGGTCGGTCGAGAGCTGGGAGGGAATTTTTGGCGCAAAGTGGAGAGGAAAGTTTCCAGGATCGCACGGCACGACGCCAAACTCAAAGCCCGCCGGAAATTTAAGTTTTACGCGTAATGATCGAAAATAAGGCCTAGGTAGTGGAGAGGAGTCTTCTGGAGGCTTTTGTAAGCAGCCAGGCCGTGATCCCAGAGAAGAGAGAAAGATGGAGGGGGAAGAGAAGAGTGAGAACTATTCGACGAACGGAAACCTGAGTTTCCAGGCGCCCCCCGCTCACGAAAATGAGCTGTATGCGTGATCCTTGAAGAGGGAGATAATAAAATTCTCAATTTTTAAGTTTCCCTTCCGGCCCGTCCGAAAAGAAAACTAAGAGGAAAAGCGGGCCATGAATGTTTATCTTCGTAATATCCATAATGTGGTAAAGACTTACGGCCGTCAAGCTGGTCGTAAGTTTACCTGGGGGCGGCCCAGGGAGCAGGTTGACAAGGTCACCATTTCGGAGGAAGGTCGGGACCTTGTCAAGCAGTTAGCCCGCAGGTTAAAGAAGCAGGAACAACACGAGGGCCCGGAAAATCAAAAGAAACTTATCTTCAAGGTTTTCGACGCCGAAAAAGGAGAAGAAAGACTCGAAGAGATATCTTCGGAGGAGCAGGCCAGATTGCTAGAAAGGGTCGTCGCCAAAATAATGCAGGCGAAAGGAGATGAGTGAAATGAAAATCGAAAATCTATACCAGAAATTTAACGTCCAAAATTCGGAGCAGGTGAAACAAACCCAGGCCGAAGCACAAAAGCCTTCGGAAAATACTACGCAAGCTCCTCTTGGCAGAAGGGAAGACAAGGTCGAACTCTCGCAAACGGCCAAAGACATCAAGAAAATAGAATCCGTGCTCAAGACCACCCCTGACGTGCGTGCCGAGAAAGTCAAGGCTATCAAGGAACAGATCGAAGCCGGTACCTATCAGGCTGATTCCAAGAAGATTGCCAACGCCATGTTGGCAGACCTCCTGAAAGATCTAGCGTAAACACATCCATCCCCCTCCTTCTCACCCTTGGGGGCCCGAAAGGCCCCCTTTTTTGTTTCCTTGCCGAAACCACCTTTGTGGCTTAATTTGCGAATTGAGACCGGCAAAGGAGGGGGTTATGGGGAAGAAACGGGTTCACGTCTATATCTCCGGCCTGGTACAGGGTGTATGGTTTCGGGCCCATACCAAAGAAGAAGCCGACCGGTTGGGCGTTAAGGGCTGGGTACGAAACTTGCCCGATGGTCGGGTGGAAGCCGTCTTTGAAGGAGACGAGGAAGCGGTGGATGAGATGGTAAGGTGGTGCCACAAGGGTTCTCCCCAATCGCGAGTAGAGAAGGTAGAAGTCATCGAAGAGCCCTATCAGGGTGAGTTTGAAGATTTCCGTATCCGCTACTGATGAGGTGTCTGAAATGCTGAACGTGGAGCGCCTGAAGAACTTCTTCCTCGAGCTGGCAAGTATTGCGAGCCCCTCCAGGTGCGAAGGGGCGGTGGCAGCCTATCTTGAAGAGAAGTTTTCTTCCCTGGGAGCACGTTGCCATTTCGACAACTCCTCCTCCAAGACAGGCTCGGAGGTAGGGAATCTCATCGTAGACCTGTGGCCGGAAAAGGGCCCTCCGCTTCTCTTCCTGGCCGCTCACATGGATACCGTTCAACCGGCAGACAACCCCAAGGTGATCTTCGAAAACGGTGTCTTCAGGAGTGACGGGCGCACGGTCCTCGGGGCAGACGACAAGAGCGCCCTTGCTATCTTTCTGGAGCTGGCTCATCACCTGGTAGAAGAAAAACTCTTCTGGCCGGTGCAATTCGTTTGCACCACCTGCGAGGAAATCGGACTTCTCGGGGCAAAACACCTGGATTATTCTCTGCTGCGGGCGCCCTTTGGCTATGCCCTTGATAGCGAAGACCCTCACGATCTCATCAACCGTGCTCCGGAGGCCATACGGTTCTCCATCAGGGTGCTGGGACGCGCGGCCCACGCTGGTCTCAATCCTGAGAAGGGAATCAATGCCATCCGGGTGGCGGCTGAGGCCCTGGTAAAAATAGACCTGGGGCGACTCGACTCTGAAACCACCGCCAACGTTGGTCTGATAAAAGGCGGCCAGGCCACCAATATCGTTCCCGAAGAAGTGCTCCTCGAAGGAGAGATCCGTAGTCATTCACACGAAAAACTGGAAGCCTGCTGGGAAAAGATCACAAAGAGCTTCGAAAAGGTGGCCCATCAATGGCAAAAACCCGGTGATACACGGCCCCGGGTCTCCTGTACAAGACACGAAGATTATCCTTTGATGGCGGTTCCGGAGGGACATCCGGTAGTTCAAAACGCCTTCAAGGCGGGAGAGGCTCTGGGGCATCTTTTACGCCTCACCAAGACCGGGGGCGGGTCAGACGCCAACATCTTCAATGCCAGGGGATTTCCCTGTGTGATCCTGGGAACGGGTATGCGGAAAGTGCACTCTACCGAGGAGTATCTTCCTCTGGAGGATTTTGTGCGGGCTTGCGAGCTGACTTTCGAGCTTCTGCGGCAGGCGGCAGGATAACCCGTGCCCTGGCCCCACCCTCGGGGCGGTTTTCCAGGATCAATTCTCCTCCGTGAAAGAGGACGATCTGTTTGCTGATGGCAAGCCCGAGCCCCGTCCCCTCGGGTTTGGTGGTGTAAAAGGGACGAAAGAGATCCTTGATCTTTTCTTCGGGAATGCCAGGGCCAGAGTCCTCCACCACAATTTCGTAACCATTTTCTCCAGCCCTTGTCTTCACGATTACTTCTCCCCCTTCGGGGGTTACTTCCAGGGCGTTGTTTAGCAGGTTCCAGAGCACCTGTTTCATTTTTTCAGGGTCTATCTCTACCAGGAGAGGCTCTTTGGCAAGTTCCAGCCGTAGCTTCTGTTTGCGGGCTTCAAATTGGGGGGTGGCAATCTCCACCACCTCTCTGGTGAGGGTGTTGAGATCTATTTTGCGGCGGACAATTTCTATTTTACGGGTCCTGGCCCGCATGTTTTCGAGGATTTTTTCGAGTCTCAGGGTTTCCTTGAAGATGAGTTCCGCTCTCCTGGCCAGGGCCGGATCGTCTTTCAGGAACTCCCGCAGGATTTCGGCGCCCAGCTTGAGGCTTGTGAGCGGGTTTTTGATTTCGTGGGCGATGCTTGCGGTGAGCTGGGCTGCCGTGGCCAGGCGTTCGGTCTCGATGAGGCGCTGCTGGTATTCGTGAAGCTTGGAAGACATTTCGTTGAAAGCCCGGGCGAGGGTCCTCACTTCAGGAGGTCCTTTGGCCTCCACCCGTTCGGTCCATTTCCCCTCGGCGATCTTTTTGGTCAGATCCACCAGTTCCTCCAGGGGCTGGGTGAAGGAACGGCTGAGAAACCAGCTTACCACCAGCATAAAGACCAGGCCGCTAAAGGCCGTGTATATGAGGCCAAACATCAGCCTTTTTTGGATTTTCTGTTCCAGGACGGTGGGAAGCAGGAGCCCGAAATAGCCGGAAATTCCCTCGCTGATCTGGGCCTCGAAGAGAACGAACCGGTAAGTCTCACCGGCAAAAGAGATTTTCTGGACCACGGGTTTTTGAGAAATTTTCTCCAGGATCTTCGGAGGGATCTTTCGCAAGGAGTCGGGTACAAGGCCACGATCCATGGTGGTGGCCAGGAGGTCTCCCGCTTTGGAATACACGAAGACCTCACCGCCAAGCATTCGCTGGAGTCGTAAAAGCCCCTTTTCGTCCAGGAGGTTCCCTTTGTCCAGCACAAAACTCACCAGCCTCACCGCTTGACGGCTTTCCAGTTCGTCGAGGATTTCCTTGGTAAACGTGATGGAGGTATAGGCAAAATACGCCGAGATGAAGATGATGAGGGCCGAAAAAGAGATAATGAAGCGCTTAAACATCGAAGTTCTTTCTCAGGAGATCCCGTAATTCAAAAAAGTT
>Ga0256835_1000889_pt1 | contig 19453 bp, 23 predicted proteins | sample PIR30metaG_FD_185972 | JGI IMG/M metagenome (GOLD analysis project Ga0256835, IMG submission 185972) | Hydrothermal vent microbial communities from East Pacific Rise, Pacific Ocean - PIR-30 | ecosystem: Environmental > Aquatic > Marine > Hydrothermal vents | place: Pacific Ocean: East Pacific...
CGTGAACAGGGTGCTGGTGAGGTGGCTTAACGAGGCCTGCCTCATCATGGAGAGAGAGGGAGTGGACAAGCTCCTCATAGATGCTGCGCTCAAGGGCAAGGCCGGTCTCCCGATGGGGGCCTTCGAGCTGTCCGATTTCATCGGTCTGGATGTGATGAGGGACATAATCGACGCGATGGTCCAGAGGGGCTTCATCCTCACCCCGTGCAAGAGCTGGAAGGAGCTCCCTGAGGGTGGAAAGCTGGGTAGGAAGAGCGGCCAGGGCTTCTACGACTGGTCCTCAGGGAGGCCCAACATACCCGCCGATCCTGAGGCGCCCTTCGATCCACTGGAGGTCCTGAGCATGGCCATAAACGAGGCAGCTTGGCTGGTCAGGAACGGAGTCGCCTCAGCGGAGGATGTCGATAAGGCCGTCGTACTGGGACTCAACTTCCCGAAGGGGCCCCTCAAGATGGCTGACGAGATCGGACTGGATAGGGTGAAGGCGGTCATAGAGGCTAAGAAGGAAAAGTACGGACTCCCGGAGTACGAGGTGGATCCCCTGATCGCCGAGAAGGTGGCTAGAGGCGAGCTGGGGGTGAAGTCCGGCAGGGGTTTCTTCGACTACGGCCTCAAGGAGAAGGAGTTTGGACCGGTCTTGTATCGCGAAACCCCCCCGATAGCTTGGATCATCGTTAACAGGCCGGATAAGCTCAACGCGATCAACATGGATGTCGTGGAGGGAATAGTGTCGGCGCTTGACGAAGCCGAGAGCGAGGCCGTCAGGGTGGTGGTGATCACCGGGGAGGGTAGGGCATTCAGTGCGGGAGCCGATGTGACCATGTTTAAGGAGCTAAAGCCCATCGAGGCCTTCGAGCTCTCAAAGAGGCTTAATGAGGCCTTTAGAAGGATAAGAGAGTTCCGAAAACCTGTCATCGCCATGGTGAACGGTTTCGCCTTGGGCGGGGGCTTGGAACTGGCGATGGCCTGCGATCTGAGGATAGCCAGCGACAGGGCGCAGTTCGGACAGCCCGAGATAACCTTGGGGATAGTAACCGGGGCGGGTGGATCGTACAGGCTTCCCGAACTCGTGGGGGTGGCCAAGGCCAAGGAGCTCCTGTTCACTGGAGATCTCATAGGCGCTGACGAGGCCCTCAGGATAGGACTGGTGAACAGAGTCGTCCCTCACGATAAACTGGAGGAGGAAACCAGGTCGCTGGCCATGAAGATAGCTGAAAGACCAGCGAAGGCCATAGAGATATACAAGGCCCTCCTGAATGGCACCAAGTTGGATGCGGAGACCCTAGCCTTCGGATTGGTATTCGGAACTGAGGACTCCAAGGAGGGGATAAATGCCTTCTTGGAGAAGAGAAAGCCCGAGTTCAAGGGTAGATGATCCCATCTCCTCCTTTCCTTTTTGCCCTGATCTGAGGAAAAAGTAGGGAATCAGACCTGAACTATGTATATGTCCTTGCAAGCCTTCACGGCATCGTAGGGTATGGTCCTTCGCTCGCCCCTCCTTCCCGTGGAGACCACTAGGGCGGCCAGCCTCCCCTCCACATCGTCGAAAACGAAATCCTCCGTTATCCCCAGATACTGACCATCGCTCGTGTAGACCTGCATCTCATAGAGCTCCGAAATCTTTCTAGCCATACGATCACCTCAGAATGATCCTAGCGTCAACGACCTTGATTCCCTTTGGATAGGCGATAACCGGATTTAAATCCATCTCGGCTATCTCCTCAATGTCGAGTCCTATCTGACCCACCTTTATGAGAGCATCCTTGAGGGCCTCCAGATCGACTGGTTCCATTCCCCTGAACCCGGTCAGCAGCTTGTAGGCCTTGATCTCTTTCATCATGGAGTCTGCGTCATATTCTGAGAGAGGAGCCACCCTGAAGGAGACATCCCTATAAACCTCGACGAATATACCGCCCAGTCCGAACATGACCGTGGGCCCGAACTGGGGATCCCTGATCAGACCTATTATCAGCTCCAGACCTTGGGGGGCGAACTCCTGAACGAGTATACCAGTTATCCTCGCGTTGGGTACATTGGCCTTCACGCTCTCCAGAATACCCCTATAGGCATTTCTGACCTCTTCCTCTGTTTTCAGGTTCACCTTGACCCCGCCGACATCGCTCTTGTGGATGACGTCCGGCGATACTATCTTCAAAACGACAGGAAATCCTATCTCCCTAGCGGCCTCGACAGCCTCGTCCTCGCTCCTAGCTAGGCGTATCTTGGTTACAGGTATCCCATAGCTCGCTATGAGCTCCTTGGCTTCGTGCTCTAGGAGGACCTTCCTTCCCTCCTCCTTGGCCTTGGCAACGATCTCCCGAGGCTCCAACTAGATCACCGGTAGATCCGGCGGGCATAGTAAATAAAGTTGTCACGCCTGAGGGTTCCAAAATGAAGGGGGTCAGGGCCACCAGAGGCCCTTCTTCAACCTCTTCAGCTTGATGATGCTCCTAGTGACCCTCTTCGTGGGCCTCTCCTTCTTGACCTTCTTGACCTTCTCAGGTTTCTCCTCTTCCTCCTCTCCCTCCTTCGGTCTCGCTCTCAAGGCCTCCTTAGGTACGTAGTACCTTCCAGCCCTGTCCTTCTCCAGCAGACCCGTGACGACGAGGGCCTCGAGCCTGGAATAGGCGAGCGATATGGGAACTTCGGCCTCTATGGCCACCTTCTCCAAGCCGACGGGTCCACCGTTGAAGTTCCTCAGTATGAGGTCCAACTCCCTCCTCATCTTCGGTGGGGCCTTCTTCACGTACTCTATAATCTCCCTCTCAGCATCCAGCACCTTGTCGAACACATACATGTCCACCCGACTCCTGCCCAGTATGACGGCCACATCGAGGCTCTTGGAGAGCAGTTCAAGTAGCCTCGCTGGATTGCCCTCGGCGACCCTATTGGCTGTGAGCACCACATCTTCCGTCAGTGGGTCGAGGGGGGACTCCGGTTCTCTGGCCCTGAACTTGCTCAATCTCTTGGAGACCAAGCTGATGGCCTCGTCGTCGGTAAGGGGAGGTAAAGCTATCCTCTCGTGCACCCTCGACGTCAGGGCTGGGAATCTCTTATCCAGCTCCTCATAAGCCTCGTCGCTCATGGCCATGACTACCAGTATGCCCTCGGGCATCACGGATACTATCTCCCTTATCATCTCAAAGAAGAAGAAGGACCACCTCTCGTCAGCGTACATCATGTTGTGCACATCGTCGAGCAGCAGCGCTGAGGGAGCTATCGAGTCTAGGGCCTTCACTATCATCCTCCCCGCCTCCGCAGGGGAGGTCTTCAGCTGATCGAGCTCTTCGTCCGTCAAGCTCTCAGGCATTCCCAAGAGTACCTTCTTCAGGGCCTTCGTTATGCTCCTAGAGAGTTCGTAGGAGGTTATGAGCAGACTGTCTATAATGTCGGGTCCCTCTACGACCGATATTTCCTGATAGATGGAATCTAGCTCCGCATTGGTGTAAGAGAACTTGAGGAGGTGAAGCCTCAAGCTTCTACCGGATCCGGGAGGTCCCGTCAGGGCGACGAATGCGGAAGCCACCCCGGACATGGCCTCTGCCGCTAGGGAGTCGAGAATATCATCCACCCACTGCTTGCTGAATATGGAGCTTGGGTCCTCCAACTCGATGATCGACGATCTCAGGAAGGGATTCCTGTACAGCCCTAGAAGCTGGTGATAGTGGCTCGGGCTGGCGGACAACTTTTATCATCTCCCAGCTTGGGGCACTTATCTCCCTTAAAAAAGGCTCGGAGCCATGGGGGAAATCAGCCTAATGTCGCAAAGATGCTCGATTTAAGGCCCACTAGATGCATCACTGCTGTCCTTGGGAGCCTCAAGCCAAGAGATCAGAGACCCGAGTCTCTCCTCCGGCGGCTCACTCCCACCCTTCGGGAACATGATCAGATAGCACCCTCGATCCGTACATATCTCGATTGAGGGAAGTTTCCTGAGCAAGGAGGAGCTTTCTAAGGTTCTCCACTCTTTAATGCGGTTTCTCTCAATCCTGAAACCCTTCCTACCTATAAGCCGGTCCAACACATCTATCTTGAAGACGAGAGCATCCTCCTCTATGAGCAATTTTCCCCCGCTGTCCACCCGCCAACCTGGCGCTTTTACAAACACGCGGCCCAGATCGACAGGCATACCATTACTGCTCCGATAGTGCCATATAACCCCCACTTAGGAGACCGTTAAGGTGGTGGGCAGTACATTCAGCCTCGTGGATGCATCACATGCATACCCAAACCTCACTCGATGACTCGCACCCAATCCTCAACCTTTTTAACTCCGATTGTGAGGGACCCATGACGGTAGGTGATAGGATTTGCAGAAGTATAAGAAGGTTATAGAGCACCTACAGGGCCTTATGAAGGATCCCCGGAACATAAAGAACATAGGCATTATCGCTCACGTCGATCACGGCAAGACCACGCTCTCTGACAACCTACTTTCGGCCGCTGGAATGATCAGCGACAAGATGGCAGGTGAGATGCGAGCACTCGACTATCACGAGATAGAGCAGGCTAGGGGTATAACGATAAAGGCAGCCAACATCTCCCTGTACTATCAGAAGGATGGAAAGGAGTACGCGATCAACCTAGTGGATACGCCGGGTCACATAGACTTCACCGGTCACGTGACGCGATCTTTGAGGGTCATAGACGGCGCTATAGTCGTGGTGGATGCTGTAGAGGAGGTCATGGTCCAGACGGAGACGGTGACGAGGCAGGCGCTGGAGGAGAGGGTGAGGCCACTCCTCTTCATCAACAAGGTGGACAGGCTCATAAAGGAGCTCAAACTCACCCCGCAGGAGGTCCAGCAGAAGATACTCAGGATAATAAGGGAGTTCAACAACCTGATCGAAGCCTATGCTGAGCCGGAGTTCAGGGACAAGTGGAAGGTCAGGTGGGACAACGACAGCGTGGCCTTCGGTTCCGCCCTTCACGGCTGGGGTCTCACCAACTCCATAGCGGCGAAGAAGGGGGTCAAGTTCTCCGACATAATAGACTCGTACGCCGAGGACCCGGACGGGATCATCCTGAGGAAGGAACTGCCGGTCCACGAGGCCCTCCTAGACATGGTCACCCTGCACGTTCCGAGTCCCGTCGAGGCCCAGCCCTACAGGATAGACAGGCTCTGGAAGGACCAGCACGATGAGGAGATAGTCAGGGCCCTGAAATCGTGCGACCCTAACGGTCCCCTCATCGTCGGAGTCAATGCTGTCAGAGTAGATCCTCACGCTGGCGTAGTAGTTACTGGAAGGGTGTTCAGCGGTACCCTCAGGGAGGGCGAGGAGGTATACCTGCTCAACGCTAAGAAGAAGCAGAAGATCCAGCAGACCAGCATCTACATGGGTCCGTACAGGCTTAGAATGGAGGAGATTCCTGCCGGTAATATAGCGGCCGTTCTGGGACTCACCTCAGCCAGCTCGGGAGAGACGGTGATATCTCCGGAGATAAAGGACAGGGTGCAGCAGGGATTCGAGGCCATAAGGTACGTGACCGAGCCAGTGGTTACCGTGGCAGTAGAGGCGAAGAACCCTCAGGACCTGCCCAAGCTCATAGACACCCTGAGGAAGCTCACCCTTCAGGATCCGAACTTGGTGATGATCCACAATCAGGAGACGGGAGAAATTCTACTCAAGGGAACTGGAGAGCTCCACCTCGAGATATCCCTCTACGAGGTGAAGAAGGCCGGGCTGGAGTTCGAGGTCAGCGAACCCACCGTAGTCTACAGGGAGAGCGTCAAGGGACACAGCGATGTCGTACTGGCCAAGTCGCCCAACAAGCTGAACAGGCTCTGGGTCACCGCCTCGCCTCTCGATGAGAAGGTGATCAACCTCATCCGCGAGAGGAAGGTTAACGAGAGGATGGACAGCAGGAGCATTGCCAAGATACTCAGGGAAGAGGGAGGAATGGAGACCGACGATGCTAGGAACATCTGGAAGATAGACGAGGAGAACTACAACCTCTTCATAAACAGGACCGTCGGAGTGCAGAGGCTCGATGAGGTGAGGGAGATCCTGAAGCAGGGCTTCATGTGGGTCATGAGGGAAGGACCTCTAGCTGGAGAGCCCGTGATGGGCGTGGCCATAAGGCTGGTCAACGCCATGATACACGAAGACCCAGCCCACAGGGGTCCGGCGCAGCTCACTCCTGCCATAAGGAGGGCCATATTCGGTGCCATGCTGAGCGCCGATCCAGTTCTGCTCGAACCGATCTACGAGATACAGGTCTCCACGCCGCCCGAACTGATAGGAGCAGTGATATCCCTCATATCCCAGAAGAGGGGCAAGGTGATCGGAGTAGAGGAGAGAGGCAGGGTCAGCGTGGTGAAGGGCTACATACCGGTCAGAGAGACTCTCGGAGGCTTCAGCAACGAGATGAGGAGCGTCACCAGCGGGAGGGCCTTCTGGCAGACCAAGTTCTCCCACTGGGAGCCCTTGCCCAAGAGCCTGATGGAGCAGGTCATCTTGGAGATAAGGAGAAGGAAGGGCATGAAGGAGGAGATACCCAAGGCGGAGGAGTACATGGATACCCTCTGAGCCTCCTCCATCTTTCCCTCTTTTGAGAACTACATCTCATTTCATTGTTTCATTTTCTTCAGGAGCCTCGAAGCCTGCTAACCCTTCTCAGGAAAATGAATGCCCTCTCCAAAGCGGTCAGATAATTGAGAATGGCTATGGCGAGCAAGCCCACCCTGACTTGGTTCAGGGCACAGAAGAGCGCGGCCAAGAGCACCCTCTCAGCCCTCCCGGTCAGGCTGTACTGGGTTCCGGTCACCCTCAAAGACTCTGCCTTAGCCCTTATGTAGCTCACTAACATGGAGGAATGTATGGCCAGTGCCGCTAGAAGGAGATCTCCCGAGTAGATCCCCATGCCTAGGAGGAGTATGCCGTCCTCGACCCTATCAACCACCGAGTCTAGGAAAGATCCCAGCACGCCCGCCTGACCCATCTTTCTAGCTACAGCTCCATCCAATGCATCGGAGAAACCAGCTAGGATAATCAATACGGCCGCTCCAATATAATTCCCCACGTACAAGTAGAAGAAGGACGCGATAGTTAGGAAGAGCCCGAAAAAGGTCACTGCGTTGGCTGTAAATCCCATTGAGATTAACCAACCAGCAATTCTGTCCATGAATCCGGAGACACGGTCCCTGAGCATCTCTAGCATTTTATGGCACCTTTTTTCCAACATCGGATCGGCGATCTTTTTTATCTTTATCTGAGGAAATTCGAGATGCCAGATCTCGTGGTCATACTGGTGGAGCCGGAGAAGGCGGATAATGTGGGAATGATAGCCAGGGCGATGAAGAACTTCGGCTTCAAGAGGCTCAGGATAGTGAGACCCATGTTCGAGTCCTTCGACAGGGCTTTAGCTGCGGCGATGCACGCAAAGGATGTGGTCAACGAGGCGGAAATACTCACAACGTTGGAGGAGGCTAGAGAGGGTATAGATCTCCTGATCGGGACCACGGCCAGGGTGAGCAGGTACTCCCTGGACAGGAGGGCCATCCCGATAAGGGATTTCCTCAAGGAGCTGAGTTGGGACGCTACCTACGGCTTGGTGATGGGCAGGGAATCGGTGGGACTCACGACCGAAGAGCTGGCCTTCTGCGATATCGTTACCACCATACCATCGAGCGAGGAGTACCCGGCCCTGAACTTGGCCAACGCTACAGCCATATTCCTCTACGAATTCTTCCTGACGTTCAAGGACTCGACCCGCTTCCAGGAGAGACCCGTCCCCCGCGAGGTGAGGGAGCTGATGGTTAACTATATAAGAGACATTGTGAACGCCATTGAGCTGGCGGACCACAAGAGGGAGAGGGTCGTCCCCCTCGTCAGGAGGATAGTAGAGAGGACCTTCCCCTGTGGTATGTCCGCCGGTGAGGCCACCTACCTAGTAGGGATTATAAAGGCCGTTAGGGACAGGTTGGTGAAGGTGAGGTAATATGTCCCTGAGACCAGCGAGGAACTATAGGGCGCTGCAGAGGCCCTACACCCGGAAGGAGTACATAAAGAGCATTCCCTACAGCAAGATCAACAAGTTCGACCACGGCAACGTGCACGGGGACTTCGACTACGAGGTGAGGCTTGTTGCCGATGCTAGCTTCCAAGTAAGGAGCAACGCTCTAGAGGCTGCGAGGATGACCATCTTGGCCCAGCTCAGGAAGAGGACTCCTTCGGACGAGCATTACTTCTTTAAGATAGTTCCCTACCCCCACCACATACTCAGGAAGCACGCCATGGCTGGTGTCCACAAGGCGGAGAGGCTTCAGAAGGGTATGAGGCTGGCCTTCGGTAAGCCCGATGGCAGAGCAGCTCAGATAAGGAAGGGCGAGACCATCCTGTTCATAAGGGTTAAGGAGGAGCACTTGGACGTGGCCAAGTACTGCGTCAAGCTGGCGAAGCTTAAGATCCCCCACATGACCAAGGTGGAAGTGGTCAAGCTGGATGGAAAGGCCGAGGGATAAGAAGGAGCTCGAGATAGTCCTTCAGGGGCTCAAAGACCTGGAAAACCCCAAGCCAGAGCTGGAGCAGCACTCCACTCCTCCGGACCTCGCCTCCTCTTTAATTCACTTAGCATATCTCATGGGCGATCTGGAAGGATCGAGGGTCGCGGATCTCGGGTGCGGTAACGGCATCTTGGCGATAGGCTCGGTCCTGTATGGGGCATCACACGCGATAGGTGTGGACATAGATCCGGAGGCGGTGAAGGTAGCTAAGGAGAACGCTGAAGCGGTGGGGGTTTCGGATAGAACGGAATTCGTGGTAATGGACGTCTCAAACTTCGAGGAGAGGGTGGATGTGGTTATGCAGAATCCCCCTTTTGGGGTAGTGCGCAGGCACGCGGACCTTAAGTTTTTGGATAAAGCCCTCCAGATTTCTAGGGTGGTTTACTCCATACATATGGCTGGGAACTCCAGGTTCCTAGCCGAGTACGCCTCTAAGAGGGGAGCTAGGCTGACTCACGTCGAGAGATGGCCCTTCCCCCTGAGGAGGATCTTCCACTACCACAGGAGGAGGGTTGTCAACATACCCGTGGAGATGTTGAGGTTCGAGGTGATATCATGAGGGAAAGGAGGATCGTGGTTCCCGGAGAGAGGCTGGGGGTTGTTGAGGAGTTCATACCTGGAGAGGGGGTTAGGGAGGAAAGGGGTACGCTCTACTCTGTTTACTTGGGTTCCCTGCAGGAGAGGGACATCAATGTATCCGTAAAACCCTTCAAGAGACCCGTACTTCCCCTCAGACCCGGAGAAATAGCCTTAGGCGAGATAAGGAGTGCCGACAGGAGCGTCTATCACGTCCACCTCACCGCTCTCGTTAAGCCGAGGAGGGCGCTGCTCTCCCCTCCAGTCCAAGCGGTGATGTCCAAGAGACCCCCAAACGTTGGGGCTAGGCCCAGCGACATCGTTCTTGTGAGGATAAACTCAGTTGACAACGGCACGGTCACCGTTACGATGGGAGGGCCGCCAGATCTGGGCGTCATACTGAGCTTCTGCCCCACCTGCGGGGCTCCCTTGAGGAAGGGGGTGGGGTACACCTTGGTGTGCGAGAGATGTGGTAAGGTATATTTAGACAAGAAGATCAGTAGCAGATACGGGTGGAATCCCTTCAAGGAAGGGCTGATAAGGTATGTCAAGAGGTAGCCTCCTGGACAAGAGGAGTTTCGTCCTCTCGCTCTCTCATGATGAGCTGGAAGACTTCCTTGAGTATTTGGAGAGGAGGATGGAGGGTCGTGACTATTCCTACAAGTATGTGACGGGCTCAGGTCTGAAGATAACCCTCTTCGGCACTAGGGAGGAGAACAAGGCCGCCGAGAGCGTGGTGAGACGATCGTACAGGAACTTCAAGATAGTAAGGAATCCCGTCGGGGGGCTCTACAGGTACCCGTCAGAGTGGTTGATGGAGCATGGTGGAGGCGTCTCCATGAGCCTCCTGACCCTCTCTCTGAAGGGAGCCGGCCTCACGGCTAATTGGAAGAAGGACCTCCTCTACACGGAGCTGGAGCCGGAGGAGATGGTGGACCTCATGTCCGAGCTCAGGACTCTAGTCAACGAGATAAAGTACGAGATAAGGCAGAGGAAGGCCAGAGAGGTGGTGGTAGCAGCTGCCGTCAACGCTGGCGTATCCCCAATCGAGGTGCTGGACTTGGCCGAGGAGGAGGGTCTGCTCGAGAGGGACGAGAGGGGAATGTGGTGGTTCAGGGCGGATCCCGAGCTCGTGATGGATACCCTGATAAGGAAGCTGTCGGAGATGGAGGTAGATGAGAATGGATATTGAGGTCAAGGAGGTCGGACCGAGTGAGATAAGGGTCGCGATCAAGGGTGAGACGTACACCCTCCTGACTCCCATAGTTGAGGAGCTTAACGCCCGAGACGATGTGGAGTTCGCTGGTTACGACGTCCCCCACCCCCTGAAGGAGGAGGGGATAATCTTCCTGAGGGTCAGGGATGGCCTTGATCCGAGGAAGATCCTGAGAGAGACCGTAGAGAAGCTCATAAAAGAGTATGAGGGTTTAGAGAAAAGCTTCAGGGAGGAGCTGGAGAGACTAGCTACCGAAACATGAGCCTCGGTATATCCATGTAAGCCCTCACAACCTTTTTCAGAGGACCCAAGTCCAAGTACTCATCCTGCACGTGCGCTCTCGCTCCCGGTCCCAGTATTATGGATGGGATGCCCGCGAAGGACCAGAGTATCTCGGCATCGGTGTATCCTGTCCCATAGGATAGCTCCACTCTCCCTTCCAGATCATTCACGACCTTTTTCGCGGCGTTAAGCAGTTTGGTAGCCTCTTCAGTATCGGGCAGCATGTAAGGTGGCCTGTTCATGCCTATCTCCTCGATATCAGCTCCGATGTCCCTGCCCAGCTCATCGAGCCTCGGCGCCAGCTCCTGCCTCAGCCCCTCGATCACGTGCTCCACCAAGCTGGAGTAGCGCCTCCTCAACTCTTCTATGTCCTCCCCGTAAACTACCCTCCTGTCCACCAAGAATTCGGCCTCGTTGGGTATCTGATTTATCGCCTCACCCGCCTTGAAGACGTTGATTGAGAGAGGTGGCCTTATCTCGCTATCTAACGTCACCTTGGGAATCTTGATTGGATTAGTGTAGTCGTAACTCTCCTTGAAGGCCCTCACCACCTCCATGGCCAGGTATATGGCGTTCACCGCATAGTCGGGCCTCGATCCGTGACCCGCTATCCCCCTGACCCTGACCTTCATCCTCAGTTTACCGTTGTGGCCTATTCTGATGATCAGCTTCCCATCCTTATCGACGGAACCCTCTCCCACTATACCCACGGCCTTCTTCCCCTGCAGGAACGTCTTAGCTAGGTGGAGAGCCCCTCTCATGTTCTCCGGGGTGTCATCGCCGCCCTCTTCCCTCACCACAGCGGTGTATATCAGAGGAAGGTCGGTGCAGTTAGCCAGCTCCGCGTAAGCGACGGCCATAGCGGCCAGCCCGCCCTTCATGTCCGAGCTGCCGAGGCCGTAGAGCTTGTCTCCCTCAATGACGGGGTCAAAGGGATCTTTGGTCCATCCCGGCTGAGGAGGGACGGTGTCCATGTGCCCGTTGTAGAGGAGGTACAGGGGACCCTCACCGCTCATCGATATGACGTTCCCGACCTCATCCCTCCGTACCATCAGTCCCTTGTCCGCCAACCAGTCGGCTAGGAATTTGGAGATCTCCCCTTCGTTCCCTATCACGCTCGGGATGCTGACTAACCTCCTAGTCAGCTCGACAGCCTCTCTGTAAAGTTCCTCATAATCCCTGCACATGGTATCACTCAGGGGTTTCGGGGTCGAATAACTTAACCGCGCCGGGTGGATTTTCCCATTCACGCGAGCCGCAAACTTATTGAATTTTCATGCACTGAATACACGATGCCCAAGACCATCACCATATCGGATGACGTGTACAAGGAGCTGCTCAGGATAAAGGGGAAGAGATCATTTTCGGAGGTCATAAGGGACCTCCTAAAAGAAAGGAGAGGTAACTCTCACGTGTTGCTCATGCTATTCGGCACGATGAGCAGGGAGAGATATGAGGAAATGAAGAGAACTGTGAGAGAGTTAGAGGAGGAGTTCGAGAAATGGGGGCGGTCCTTGACACGAACGTCGTGATAGAAATAGCGGTGGGGAATAAGGAGGTCCTAGATAAGGTTCTATCCGTGGATAACGAGTTCTACCTGACTACCATCAGCAGATTCGAGTTGCTCTCCGGAAATTTGACCGATAGGGAGAGGTTCTGGATAGATCAGCTGGTAAGCCTCCCTCTCGATGATGATTCCTCCGAGCTGGCGGCTACGTTATTCAAGTCCCTAAAGAAGGAGGGAAGGATGATATCGTTGAGGGATCTCTTCATTGGGGCCATATGCATGTCCAACGGACTTCCTCTGATAACGTTGGATGCAGACTTCCTAGCCCTCCAGGATCACGGCCTCGAACTCTACCTGCTCAGGGATCAGCGATAGAGGTGGCAGGCCACGAACCTGCCCTCCTCCACCTCCACCAGCTCGGGCTCCTCCTTATCGCACGGCTCGAAAGCCTCCACACACCTGGGATGGAATATGCATCCGCTTGGCAGGTCTATGGGGCTGGGGACATCTCCCTTTATCGGGACCTCCTTCAACTTCCTCCTGTAATCCACCTGACCCTTGGGAACCGCTTCGACCAGTGCCTTCGTGTACGGATGCTTGGGATCGAGTATCACGCTATCGGCCGGTCCCAGCTCCACTATCTTCCCCAAGTACATGATCGCCAACCTGTCGCACATGTGATAGGCCACCGATAGATCGTGAGTTATAAAGAGGTACGTTAGGCCATACTTCTCCTTTAGATCGAGCATGAGCTTCAATATACCGGCCCTTATGGACACGTCAAGCATGCTGACCGGCTCGTCGGCAACGACGAACTTGGGATTCAGTATCAGCGCCCTAGCTATGGCCACCCTCTGCCTCTGTCCCCCCGACAGCTGGTGAGGATACCTTATCATGAAGTCCTCTGGAGGCTCCAACCCCACATCCTTCAGGGCCTGATAGACCATATCGAACCTCTCTTCCTCACTTCGGACTCCATGTATGCGGAGGGGCTCCTCCACAAGATCGTAGATGGTCATCCTGGGGTTCAAGGATTCGTAGGGATCCTGGAAGATTATCTGCATCTTCCTCCTGTACTCCTTGAACTCCTTCTTGGGTACGTCGTAGATGTTCTTCCCCTCGAAGAGGACTTGGCCCTCAGTCGGCTCCAACAACCTGACAAGAAGCCGGCCGGTGGTGCTCTTCCCGCACCCAGACTCCCCAGCTAGGCAGAAGACCTCGTTCTCCTCAATCGTGAAGTTGAGATCGTTAACGGCTTTCACGAACTTCTGCTTTCTCCTCTTCAGGATGTCGGACCAGCTCCTCCTCACGGGGAAGTACTTCTTGAGACCCCTGACCTCTATCAGCATGACTCTCACCTAAGATGTCCTACCTGCAACTAGGTGGCAGGCCACGAACCTGCCCTCCTCCACCTCCACCAGCTCGGGCTCCTCCTTATCGCACGGCTCGAACCTCTTCGGGCATCGGGGGTGGAACCTACACCCCGGCGGGGGTTCCAGCAGATTGGGCGGAGATCCAGGTATGTACTCGAACCTCCCCTTCTCCCCCACTCCTATCCTTGGGACCGCCCTCACCAGCAGCTCCGTGTAGGGATGGAGGGGATCGTTCACTATCTTGTCGGTCGGCCCTATCTCCACTATCTTTCCAGCGTACATTATCGCAATCCTGTCCACCAGCTCGAACATGGTCGTGAGATCGTGGGTTATGAAGATGAGCGACATGTTGAACTTACTCCTCAGTTCCTTGAACAGGTTGAGGATCTGGGCCTGAACCACCACATCTAGGGCGGTGGTAGGTTCGTCAGCTATGACAACGGGAGGGTTGAGCGCTAAGGCCATGGCGATCATGACCCTTTGCCTCTGCCCCCCGGAGAGCTCGTGAGGGTAGCTCCTGACTCTCTGCCTGCCCACCCCCACCAGATCGAGCAGTTCTTCTGCCCTAGCTAGCGCATCGTCTTTACTAACGTCTTCATGAGCCAGTATAGCCTCAACTATCTGATCACCGACCGTGTACACGGGGTTCAAAGCATTCATCGCAGCCTGGGGTATAACGCTAATCTCTTTCCACCGTATTCTCCGCATTTCGTCCTCAGGTAGCGGAACTACGTCCCTTCCGTTTATGTAGATCTTACCTTGGACTATCCTGCCGGGGGGCGGAACTTCTTTTACTAAAGAATAGGCTACTGTGCTCTTTCCGCACCCGGACTCCCCAGCTAGTCCGAAGAATTCACCTCTTTCCACCTGAAAAGTCACACCAGACGCGGCATCTACGACGCCGAAGCTAGTTTCGTACACAACTTTTAACCCTTCTACGGCCAGCACATGCTCAGAGGAGCCACTTGATAGTGACATTTAAAGGCATTCACCTCGAGCTCCAGCTAGGGCCTTCTAAAAAACCCTTGCGGCCCCATAAAACGTCGTATGAGGTGCAAGTTATGAGGCGTGGTTCAAGTCTCATGAGTGTTCTATTTGCCCTGCTTTTGACCGCAGTTATAGCACTACCTAGCATTCCTGTCGGTCTTGCTGAGGAACCCACACTTCGAATCGCCCTACCAAGTCCACCTCAGACCCTGAATGCATGGTCTGATACCTCTACTTGGACGATCATCACCCTCGACATGATCTACGAACCCCTAGCGACGACCAATCCCGAGGGTAAGTACATACCTTGGCTGGCCGAATCGTGGGAGGCATCTCCCGACGGAAAGGTCTGGACGATAAAGCTGAGGAAGGATGTGAAGTGGCAGGATGGGAAGCCCTTCACTGCTGAGGATGTGAAGTTCACCTTCGAGTACTTCAAGAAGGATGTCACCGCGAAGAGAGGTCACTCCGATATGGAGTACTTGGATCATGTGGAGGTCGTGGACGATCACACGGTCAAGCTCCACCTGACCGAGCCATTCGTGGCTGTGGTCAACACAATGCTGACCAACCCAATCCTGCCCAAGCACATCTGGGAGCCGATAGTCAGCAAGGACGGCTTCGTCGCCTCGAAATATGAGCCGAAACTCAGCGAGGTCGTGGGAACCGGTCCCTTCAAGGTAGTGGAGTACAAGACCAACGAGTATGTTAAGCTAGTGGCCAACGAGAACTACTGGAAGGGAGCTCCTGCTGTGAAAAACGTTGTGATCCAGTTCGTGAAGGAGGGAGACACCCAAGTCCTGATGATAAAGAAGGGCGAGATAGATGCTGCCATACACCTCGCCATAAACCCGGCGGTCGAGAAGGATCTGAAAGCCGCTGGAGTTAAGGTCCACAGGTACCTGAGGCCCTACTTCTACCACTGGGGCTTCAACCTCAAGCACTTCCCGTTCACCGAGAAGAAGTTCAGGAAGGCCATGGCTTATGCGATAAACCTGAGCGAGATAGTGGAGATAGCTAGGCTCGGGGCCGGAGAGCCCGGGAGCTATGGAGTTATGCCAGCGGTCTGGAAGGACTGGTACTGCGAGGAAGCCGGTAAGATGTATTCCTACAACCCGGAGAAGGCCAAACAGCTTCTGGACGAGCTAGGATGGGTTGATAGGGACAATGACGGGATAAGGGAGACCCCCGACGGTAAGGACGTGGCCTTCGAGATATACCCGCCGAGCTACGATCCCGCCAGGGTCAGAGCAGCTGAGATGATAAGGGATTACCTCAAGGAGATCGGAGTGAAGGTCACCGTGCAGGTGGGTGACTGGAAGGGAGTGGTGTGGCCTGGCATAAAGGCCCACAAGTTCGACAGCTTCATCCTCGGTGCCGGTCCGACCGAGCCCGACCCTGACTGGATGAGGCTCAGGTTCAAGACGAACGCCTCCGCCAACTACTACGAGCTATCCGATCCCGAGCTCGATCAGCTGCTTGAGGAGCAGGCCGTGACCTTGGATGTGGCCAAGAGGAAGGAGTTGGCCTGCAAGATACAGCTCAAGCTTGCCGACCTGCTGCCGCTGATAACCCTCTACTACCCGGTGATAATCAACCCCTACAGGACGGACAGGTTCGAGGGATGGGTCCCGGTCAAGTTCGACTGGATAATCAACAGGTGGACCATGCTCAACCTCAAGCCCAAGGCGAAGCCCACCCCGACTCAGGCTCAGCCTCCCAAGACCACGGCTCCAGCCACGACGCCAGCTCCGTCACCAGCACCAGCCACCACATCAGCCCCGGCCATGACGCCAGCTCCGTCAGGTCCTGACATGACCATGATAGGAGCCATTGTAGTCCTCCTGATCATCATAATAGCAGCTGTCTGGCTGTTCCTCAAGAAGAAATAGCCTCAACCATCAATCTTTTTCTTTTTCCCCTCGTAGCCCGCGAGATCCGCTGGGGTGTTAAATGAATGGCGAGCTACAGCGTGTTCCTGATCAGGAAGGTCCTCGCCATATTCCTGACGTTCATCGCCGCCGTGACCTTCGTCTTCATAATGGTCAGATTGGTCGGGGATCCCTTCGGCACCTTGGTGCTCGAGGATCCCAGAATAACTCCCGAGCAGATAGAGAAGATTAAGGCCGTCTACGGGCTGGACAAACCGCTTCACGAGCAGTACATCGATTTCATCCTCAACACCTTCAGAGGGGAGTTCGGTTATTCACTTCACTACCAGAGGCCGGTCATGGATGTCATCATGGAGAGGCTGCCGTGGACGCTCCTCCTTCTCCTCCCAGCCATCATAATCTCCACCATCCTAAGCATATACACGGGTATGAAGACCGCCTGGAAGCACGGCACTAGGTACGACGTGGTGGTGACCTCGACGGCCCTGTTCATCAGAAGCACCCCCCACTTCTGGCTTGCCCTACTCTTCCTGATGTTCTTCGGCTACTACCTCGGACTGTTCCCTCTGGCCGGATCAGTAACGCCGGCGAAGGAGTTTCCATCCGTGCTCGACTACCTCGCCGACGTAGCCTGGCACGCGGCCCTCCCGATCACCGTGCTGGTGATCAGGGAGATCGGGATGTACATGCTCTACATGAGGAACGCGATGGTCGAGGTCATGGGGCAGGACTTCGTCTGGATGGCGAAGCTCAAGGGGTTAGCGGAGAGGACCGTCATGTACAGGCACGCAGCTAGGGTGGCGATCCTGCCCATGGTCACGGTAACGGCCCTGAGGTTCGGTTTCATGATAAATGGAGCGATCCTAACTGAGACGGTGTTCAGCTACCCCGGCATGGGGAGGCTCATCTTCGACGCCATAATGAACGACGATTACTTCCTCGTCCAAGGGGCCTTCATCATAATGACGGTCACGGTCCTCTTGGCCAACTTGGTGGCAGACCTGCTCTACGGGATACTCGATCCTAGGGTTAGGGTGACCTGAATGGCGGCAGTCAGGAAGGAGGAGCTGATAAGAAACCTCAAGAAGACGGGATGGCAGAGGAAGGTACAGGGGGTAAAGGAGTTCTTGAGCATAGTCAGGAGCCACAAGGCCTCACTCTTCGGATCCATCCTGCTCACGATCATAGTGGTGATGGCCCTTTTCGCCCCCTACCTGGCGCCCTACGATCCTTATAAGAGAACTGGCAAGCCCTTGGAACCTCCGAGCTGGGAGCACCCGCTGGGCACCAATGACGCTGGCCAGGACATACTGAGCGAGCTGATCTACGGAGCTAGGATCTCTCTCATGATAGGAATAGTGTCCGCGGTTTCGGCCGTGGCCATAGGCGTGGTGGTGGGGATGGTCGCTGGCTACAAGGGAGGCAAGGTGGACGAGGTGCTCATGAGGATAGTGGACCTGTTCATGGTCATGCCCAGCCTCCTCCTAGTGATCTTCTTGGCCATGGTCTTCAAGGGCACGTGGCTGGGAACCCAGATGTTCTTGGTGCTCATCGTGGCCATAGCGATAACGAGCTGGCCCACCGTAGCTAGGGTGGTGAGGAGCATGATACTATCGCTCAAGGAGAGGCCCTTCGTGGAGAGCGTCAGGGCCTTGGGAGCCTCGGATGCTTATGTGATGATGAAGTACCTGCTGCCGAATACAGCTCCCCTCATACTGGCGGAAACGCTCCTGAGGACGGCCAGCAACATGATAACTGAGGCATCCCTCAGCTTCCTCGGTCTGGGAGATGCGACCCAGAAGAGCTGGGGTATGATGCTCCACTACGCCTTCTCGAGGCAGGCCATAGTGCTTGGACTCTGGACGTGGGTCATACCCCCTGGCTTAATGATATCTCTGAGCGTCCTATCTCTGTTACTCGTCGGGCAGGCCCTAGAGATATACGTGAACCCGAGATTGAGGAGAAGGTAAATATAATCTACTCAGAAAAAGGGAAACCTCCCATAACTCTTTTCCATTCTTCAAGCTAGGCTATCTTGACCCCTCTTCGCCTCGCTTCAGAGAGTAGTTCCGAGGACTCGTCCACGATGATTATATCAGGAGGAAGGCCGGCATCTAGTAGATCTTCAATCTCCTCGTCTAGCAGCGAGAAATAGTCCACCTTCTTCAAGGGGACTATCACAATATCTACGTCGCTCTCCCCAGGGATAGCGCAGCCCTCCACGAGAGAGCCCACCAAGTATGCCTCCTTCACTAGGCCTGGGAGTTTCCTCCCTATTCTCTCGATTATCTCCCTCAATTCTTCCAAGGAGACAGTCCTTCAGGGCTAGTAATCTTTCACAATCCTCCACAGCTTCCTTATTATCTCCTCCATCAGATCCAGATCTTCCTCGGACACTGATGGAATGACCCCGTAATTCCCTCCTTTCTCTCACAGAGTATGCTTTAGAAATTCCCTTTACAAGCTCTTCATCGAGCCTCAACTCTTCTCTTTTGATCTAAAGTCTTGCTAACAATCCAGAATGGATTTTAGGTATTTTCTCCTCCCTCTTGATTAAAAAGGCCCTCGCCAGATGCATTATAGCGTAGTATCCCCTAGAAGAAAGGGATAAAGAGGCAATTAAAGCCAGATTAAAAGAACTGGCTTTGAGTTTTGAGGGAGGAAGGATATCTTCCCAAGATGAATTTGAAGAAGCTCAAGGGGAAGATGAGTGGTTATTACAGGCTAAGAGTCGGAGATTTTAGGGTAATACTAACTTTAGATTGGAAGGACGGCTCCGTCCTCGTTCATGAGATCCAGAGGAGAAGGTCTGCTTACAAATAGTTTTAAAAAGTCCCACCGGAGGAGTGATCGAGATGAGCGAGGAGTTAAGGGCTGTAATCAGAGAAGAGGTTAGGAGGGTCCTTAGAGAGGAGTTAAGGAGAGAACTGAGGAAAATCTTCTTGGAATTACTACCTTATGTCAGCGACGAAGAACAGGAGGAGATAGAGAGGGAGTTCTCTCCTGATGAGCAAGAGGAGTTTGTAAGGGTGGAGTGGTAACAAACTTCCGAATATCCATCACCATCCTTTTCCAATCCTTTTCTAACATCCACAGCAGACAAGAGACAAGAAG
>Ga0256835_1000890_pt1 | contig 19404 bp, 20 predicted proteins | sample PIR30metaG_FD_185972 | JGI IMG/M metagenome (GOLD analysis project Ga0256835, IMG submission 185972) | Hydrothermal vent microbial communities from East Pacific Rise, Pacific Ocean - PIR-30 | ecosystem: Environmental > Aquatic > Marine > Hydrothermal vents | place: Pacific Ocean: East Pacific...
ATTTTTTGCCTCTTTTTTTAGTTTTAGCCCCGCTTATGTTTATTTTTGCCTCCTTATTTTTTATTTTATTGCCTCCAATTAGTTTGTGTTTTTGCGCTTTAGTTCAGCTAAGTGCAATACTAATTTTTCAACTGTCCCAATTTGAAAAAAAATATGCTCAAGGCTTGAAAAACGTAATTTTACTATTTTTGTTTTTTTCTTTTTTTCTTTTTGGGACACCTCGAACTGTCCCAAATACCTTACGTCGTCACTATGGGGGGATGTTAAATGAGTAGCCTACAAGATCGAATCCTGCATTGGTTGAAGTCCCAACCCAGTCGAATCTATACTCTAGAAGAAATAACCAATGGAATTAGACACTCAAATAAGGAAAGTGTGAGAAAAAAACTGTTGTTGCTAAGGAAAAAGGGTCTTGTAGGTTATAAACGACCAAAAATGTATTTCCTTTTAGAAAAAAATATTGAAAAAAAAAGAGGTGTCCCAAATCAGGTATATCCCCCCAAGGGTGTCCCAAACGCGAGTGGTGTTAGGGATTTAGGGGTTTTACCTTGGTTGTCTGAGAGGGGGCGATACCATAATGTGCGTGTGATTGGGTATGGGGTGCCTGGTGTTAATGGTCAGGGGAAGCGTGTTGTGAATTTGAGTCATTTACATAAATCTGCTAGGGCTATTTTGTTTTTTCATGGGAACGGTACTTTTGAAGCGTTTTTTGAATGCAAGCGTCCTGGTTTTACTGGTGGGAAAACTGGGACACTTAAGGAGGCTTTTGGGATTGTTCGTTCTGTTTTGGGTTTAATTGCGGGTGATCTTGCTTTTGATGAATGGCCTAACTTTATTGTGGAACGGTTTGAGGTGAGGAACTCTAGAAAAGTGGTTTATACCGGGGTTAATGTGCTCGTAGAGGTGTTTGCGGGTAAAGTTTTTCTTCATGCTTATAAAGATGTGGATGAGGATGGGAATCCTACGCTTGAGACCGAGGTTTGGTTTAGAGGTATGGAGGTAAGTCTTGAAGATGTTTTAGCATCTGCGTATGTGACTCGTGATTATATGAGGGCGATGCATCACATTGAAGAGGTGAAAAAACAGACGATTGCTTATCTTGCGAATGCGATGTTACGGGATCAAGAATTGCTTGAGAATACTGGTCGCTTACGTATTATTGCTGAATCATTAGGTGTTAGGGCGAATGAAACTAACCAGAGATTATTGCAGGTTCTTAACGGGTTAGATCATATCGAAAGTAGTTTGGAAGTCCAGACAAGTTTGTTGGCACAAACAACTAGTACACAGGAAAGGATTGCTTCGGTTCTTGACAGGACTTCAGAGATTCATGGTGTTATGACGTCCATTCTTTCAAGAATAGAACACCGTTCTAATGAGATATTGGAGATAGTCCAGTCTTCTCGAGACAAGATTCTTTCTTATTTAAACACGCACGGTACTAGTACTATCCAAGAAATCATGGTTCATACCGGGCTTTCATATATGGTTGTTTGGCGTGAATTGAAGAACTTGGTAAGGAGCGGTATAGTCGTGGAGGAGAGAATGAGAAATGGGCGGGGACGACCTAGGGGTATCTATCGGATCCGCGATTGATGGTGCGGCACCGCACGGAAGTAAAGAGGTGGTATTGTGAGTGAGGAAGTGTTAGGTCCTTCGCAGGAAAAGATTATCGCCTTATTCCGAGAGAAAAGAGAGATAACGATTAACGACGTTGTGGAGCTCGGTTTTTCGAGGAAAACGGCTCAAAATCATGTGCTTAAACTGCTAAAAAAACGGGTCATTATCCGGGTTAGGAAGGGCTGCTATATGATGGTGCGGCACCGCACGGAAGAAATCAAAAATCAATAGACCCCATTAAATACTCTTTTTAAAAAATAATATATGGGGCACGTGCGTGCTCTCCATGCAAAACCTCCTCCTTTCCCCCCTCTCCCCCTATCATATCATGATCCCGCAAAGGGGGTCTGAGCCTGGGTTTGGGAAAGTAGCGGGCCACCAGGGAAGTGCTCCCGGTTTCCGCGGAGCCCCCAGACTGGTGGCGGCGATGAAGACCCCCGCCTATGGCCTCTACGAAACAGGCCAGATCTCGAGATCTTTTACCGGGATCTCGAGAAAAAAAGACTCAAGATCCTCCCTGGTTTTCCAGTTCCAGGGAGCCAGAAAAAAGGTGAAAAAGAAAAATGAAGCTAAAAGCATACGTATTTGTAGCTTTTTTTGTAGCTATATTATTAACTAGCCAGTTGCCTGTGCAAGCTGAAGACACTGCCATTACTTTCCCCAGCGTTACGGGGTACTTCGAGGGAGATGTTCTCGTTTCGACTACAACGTTGACTGGAATTATTGACCGTATTGACATGGCTTTCAAAGAGGTTTCCCAATACAGCCAACACTACCCCACAATTCAAGCCTTCTTGGAATCCGTTCCTATGGGGTACCAAATAGACTTAGATCCTTCAGAGGGATTGTTCGCTGCTGTCAAAGTTTCAACAAACACATGGAGCATTCGTTTCTCTACTGAAACCGCCGCCGCCCCGGTTCTCGATCAAGCAACGACCACTACAAGTCCTGGTGAGATCGGTGTAGTTCCTCAAGAACGCGAGGAAAGCGATAAAGACATGGGCTTACCGTTTTTCGTAGGTGATTCGAGTTACATTCTCAAAAACGAAACGGGGTTCCAAACAACTACTTATGAGTATCCTACAGACTTTGCCGTTGTCCCCAAACTGATTTTGGCTTTATATAACGTCCAGAGTTTATCGACTTCTAACATTTCTGTTACCGTGTCCTACGTGAATAGCACCTCGGTACCAAACCTAAACAGCACTTATGCCGTAAATAAGACCCTTTTCAACGATTTTGTACGGACCAGTACCACTCTGTGGTGGCGTTTAGACCTCGAAAACACTCAAAACGCCTACGTTGCCCACGTCAAGATAACAAACATAGACGTTCTAGGTGGCATTTATATCTATACTACTACTGCCGATGCTCGAGACTCCCGATATTCCACAATATACATAGGTGATAGAACCTCGCCTGACTATAATTTCACACAAACACTTAATTCTATACCTTGGGAAAACTGGGAGAAAATCGAAGTCTGGAAACAGAAACAACCATCTACTGCCCTATATAGCACGGGAGACCCCGATGTCCCAGTAGTACTAAATGGTTTCTGGACTAGTATCACCCCGACCCAGATCCTTACTGTCCCCTCAAAAATACGTACCAGAGCAGACAACGTGATAAATGAAGCACGTGGCTGGAACAGTGCTTCTGACCTCCAAAACAGCATCAAGAAATCAGTGGCGGCCAAATTATCTATCAATCCTGAAGAGCTCACCTTGGATAAAATAACTAAAGCAGCTATGGGGTGGGCAGTAACACCAGAAACAGCCCAAGCACTGCAAAACACTATGGACAAAGCCGCCGAAGTTTCTTCTGACGTAAAAACAGTGATCAATACCGCTCAGGAAAAGACGCTTAAGAGGATACACTTCGCAACCGAAATAGCCGCTGACGCCATCAAAAACACAGCCGCCGCTGCAAAGGACGTCAAAGATATCACCACTGGGATCTTCGCAACCGCCAAAGCCAAAGCCACTCAATTTGCTACAGACATCAAAGACAACATAGTCGATGCGACCGGGAAAATAGTTCACGGAGCTGTTTCCGTAGTTAGTAAAGCAAAGCAATTCGTTACAGAAGGAATGAATTGGCTCTTAGTGCTCGGAGGAATCTTGGCAGTGATCGTGGTTAGCGGGGCTATCATCTACCTTAAATTCCTATACAGACGCTAAACAATTCCCTGACAATCTGTCTTTCATTTTTTTTCTTCTTACCCTCAAACTTAGGACCCTTAAGGATCCTGAGGAACGTCAAAAAAACAAAAGAGGTGAATGAAAAATGATTAAAAGCAACCAAATAATTGTTTTCGCACTTATCCTAATGATTAGTGTTCAAGCGATTAGTGTACAAATAATGATCTCAAATGTTAATTCAACAAGTATTCCTGACGTAGAAAACAGCACTTTTACGGGCTCCAATAATAATACGCGTGAAAATACAAGCGAGAAGTATCCACAACATACTTCTCCAATGTCCCTATCAGAATCATCCCCGCAAATAGCTTTTCCCTCTGATTGGCTCCAGGGTGAAAGTGTTCATATTGAGCATGTATTTCCCACTCAATATCCTGTTTATTCAGATGTAATCTTAAATGCTAAAGATCAAACTGGAAATTCGTATTCAGCAATTACAGGTGTTTCTCAAATTTGGAACGCAAAATCAGATGATGGACTGTATTTAGTTAGTGAGGCAGAATATCATACCACGGATCAAATAGTTGACCATGAACACATGATATTGTTTGAAAAAGATGGCTTAGGGGGTAATCGTTACTATTTATATTATGATTTTAAAATTGAAATTACCTTATACGATGACAACGCAGGAACTTTTACAACATATACCTCTAGTGCTATTTTGAGCTACTATACTTCTGACATAACGTTTGCTTTAATTGGATTAGGGTTCCAAGTAGGAATTGATAAGGACTATAATACTCTTAATACACAGGTTCACATAGTTGTAAATTCAGACCATAAATATGAGCCAGGTGACGCTTGGCCTATTACTTCCTATTCGTACATTTATAAAACAGTTCTAAAGGTCGATTATGTATATCTGAAAGGAGATAATTTAGAGGAAAACATACGTAGTGAGTATAAATATAGCTCTCCAACAATTTTAAATCATCAACTAGAAATTAAGACAAATATTAATGGAGAAGAATTGCATGTTTTTACACCACTCTCTTGGAACCTTACTACTATATCCCCTGAAGTAACCTACGTATGGGATAATACAAACAAGTATTGGGTCATAAACACATGGTATCCCACAACATATACAATTACGTTTATTTCTGGAGATGGATATGGGGTTGATTATCAGCGAAAGCCCCAGTTGCTTGCTTTGCGTGAAGTTAGTAGTGATTATCTGCAAGACATTTCATTTGAGAACGGGAAATGGTCTGATGATTGGAAGGAATACTCTGGTCTTGGTTTCGATACGGTCTCCCTAGATACGTCTATTGTGTTTGATGGAAGTTTCTCGGTTAAATTAGGCGATACCGATAGTTCTACAGACATTTTCGAGTTACTAGAGAATCTTTCCCCAGGCTATTATTATATTAGCTTCAATTATTATGTGGAAACGTGGGTTTCGGGTACTTTACAGTTAAAGCTTTATACGAATAGAGGGAACGAATATCCCTCTTTAGACACTACTGTTTTAAATCGGTGGCAATCGTTTTTCTATTATTATCATGTGGATCAAGAACCTACAGGGGCATCAACTAATTTTCAAATTCAGTTTTCTGCAGGAATCGGCACTATATATTTTGACAACTTTAAAATTTACAGATCTAGCTCCCAACTTCAAACAGTGGGTCTAAATCAGTATGAAATTTCTGGGATCTTAAGAAGTTGGGACAATCGCCAAAATCCTCCTATGCCAAATTCATTGGTTCAAGTTCAATTAAGATCACGAACCGAAAACACTTTGGTAAAGAGTTGGCATGATGTCCAAACTGATTCACAGGGTGTATTTAGCGTTACCTATAATCAAGAGTTAGAACAAAAGGAGTATGAAATTCGAGTATGGTCTTGGGATTCATATTTTGCAATGGGAACACTCCCAGAAAACATGCTTCACATTACGCCAAGCAGGGTTTCTGGATGGGCCGACGTTTCACACACTACCGAAACTATTTCTTACGAAACGTCTGAAAACGCCATTAGGATTCAAGATAGTACCACAAGCACAACACACGATATCAGGTTCTATCCAACCGTAAATTGGGATTTAAGGGAAGTGGATTTTTGGCTAATATCCTATAGATCTACTGTCTCAACGACTCTATACATTGATTATTGGACTCTAAGAACCACTTCCACCGATGAAGTAGTGTGGTACTCTTCAAAATTCATAGATGATGTGTATGTAGCAGACCCGTTACTAAGAACCAGTTATTCAACTCATGCGTTCGACATGGATAGCTGGATCGTGATCAACAATTGGGATGCTTCAAATGTAGATTTTCTCGATTTTCGTTTGCATAGTTCCAGCTCAGAATCACTAGACATACTCATTTCAGAATTTAGATTTATAACCGCCCAAAAAACATATTTTACGCCTATCCCTGCGTCCCAAAAGACTTTTGAATATGAACAGAATAATGAATGGGACTTCTCGGAGGGAACTTTAGAATCATGGACTTACAAAGGAGGCACTCCTACTGAAAACCGTGTTACGGAGTTCGGATATACGCAATTTGAGACGAGAGCTGGTTCTTGGGATGGAATATATATTAACAGTTTTCGTGCTCTTGGGCTACCAAACTTAGAGGCGAAAGATGGTTACCTTACAGTAGTAATTCGTTTCTGGTGCAACGTAAGTGGAAACCAATACTATTTTTACACAAATAATTATGACATGACAGACCCTCACAATATGGCTGTAGTTACCAGCGTGGCCAACACGTGGATCACGGTAACAGATACCATTCTATTCCCAAGTGGAGGGATTGACGATATCCGCTTCGAAGCTCGTGGTGGATTAGCACCTTATCCCGCGTTGGTACGCGTGGACTTCGTTCGTTTAGTGCACACTAAATCTCAGAGTTATTATCAAGGAGATTCTTATTTCGTTGCAGACAGTGAAAATTCAAGTCTAACGTATGCAGTCTTCTCAGATAATGTATTCATAGGACATTATTCTGATTTGGAAATAGTCCCTGCAAATCTCACTGCATCAAACCACAACCTAACATTAATCCCCGTGATAGATCGAATCGAAAACTTTCCTGGTGTATTCATTTCAGGAGTTCCTATAGTTATTACTTATACTATTACTGAATCAGATCTTACTACTTTGACTTTTTACGATCGAGAAGGGACTTACATAGATGCTAGAACATTTCGGATCTATGTTAATTCACAAAGAATTTACGGGGACACGTTTATCTGGGTCGATACTTCTCAAACAGTAAATCTAACGATTACTGATGCATGGGGAGACATAGTATATCAAAACATTTCGGAAGCATACGAACGCTTTAAGGACTTTCAAGTTACTCTTTACTCGCTTAAAATTCAAAATATGCAAGAAAATCCAATTTGGGTTCAGTTTGTTAAACAAGGATCTGGTCAGACCTTCAGCGAATGGATTTTTCCTTTTGAAGTTATTGAGTATCGAGTTATGCCTGCAACGTATGATGTTACCATTTACTACTCTGATGTATCTTCCAATTTTGACGTGGCTACAAATGGAACGTTTGTTCAATATTCGTATGTAGTTTCTACTGATACGGCAATAAGGGTAACAGGAACAAGCATTAGAGATGTATTCAACAATGTCATTAGTTTATCACAGGATCTTGACGCTGTAAATGCTTCTTTGACTAATCAAATTCTCAATGTCAACATTACAGTTACGAACGTAAATAATTCAATCTCAAACCAGATCGTGAATGTTGACATTAATTTGTCAAATGTTAATTCTTCACTTGGTCAGCAATTATCCACATTAAGCCTAGATCTTTCAAACGTAAATTCAACAATTTTTAACCAGACTTTAACTATTTTATCGGAGATTTCTAACGTTAATTCCACGCTTTTCGCTCAAACAGTTACGATCCTAAGTGATTTAAGTAACGTCAATTCAACTCTCTATGCCCAAACCTTGTCAATATTGGCGGATGTTCAGAACACTAACAGCACGTTGTATGCTCAAACAGTCACTATTCTCAGTGAGATTGACGCTTCAAATGCTACCCAAGTGCAACTTGTCTTAAACATGATTTATTCTGGAATCGTTCACTTTGACTTGGTAGATGTCTTTGGCGTCGGTCTTGATTGGAACATCGTCAAGGTCTTGGTGAATGGTTCAAGGATTTATTCTCCCGATCAAGCGTATCCAACAGGGACATTCCTAAATATTACTGTGTTGACTTTCTGGAACGCCAGTGTTACACAGCTAAACATCACGGTAACAGCAACATTAAACCAAACACAAGACATCACGATCCTAGTTCCATTAGGGTTACAGTACTTACATAACAACAATGATGTTCCTGTTGGAGTTACAATCATCAGCGGACAATACAATATCACTTTCGTAATACAATCAAATGAATCAATGATTTTCTGGGCGATCAAAGATACTTACAACATTACTGTGGAACCAATAGTGAAACAGAAAAGTAATGGGACCTATATTTTCAATTATTCGAAAATAGAACTTACAGGAGTTAGTTTGCCTACCGAGAGGGTCTTAAGTTTTTCACTAGCAATGACGGCTTCAAAAATACCCCCTGACAACAATATTACTAATACTCAAGCAACCGATGAATACTTATTGGCTTGGCTTATTACGACCTTATCCGTTATGCTTGTCTTTGGATCCGGTTATTTAGTGTATAAAATCGCGGGAGCTTTTGCAGAATACCTGGGCATTTCTCTCTGGAACCTCACTATCGGTTTCCTTACCGGGAAGAAAATCTGGAAGAAGAAAGAGTACATTATTTCTGAAAAACCACCCAAAGGAGTAGAATATACGGGGTGATAAAAAATGTCGTTATTGCTTAAACAAGAAGAAAAAGAAAAACAACAAACAGGAACTGTAAGAATCATACAAGAAGAACGGCCGAGTGGTTGGATCCCTCATGCAAAACTCGTGAGCAAGGATTTACGTGTCAAAATCAAGAAAAACTATACCGTAAACGAAACAAAAGGCAAAGCCATGCTTGTGGAGCAAATATCGCTCGGAGAAGAAAAAACGCTCTCAGTAATTGTGCAAGAAACAAAAGACAAGAGCTGGGTTGGGATGGAGTTTGTCCATTCCTCGAAAGAAGATGTCAAAAAATTGTTTAAAACAGTTCCTCGGCAACAAATAGACACCAAGTTGATGACTTATCCGTTAATAGCAATGCTTTTTATTTCTATCTCTCTTGAGTTCTGGTTGATCTATAAGCTTGCTTGGAAAAAAGAATTGATACTAATCACGAAAGAAGATTGGATACAAATTATTCTTGCGACAATGTTATTGTTCTCTCTTATGGGATGGTTTTATTACTGGGTGCACAAACAAGACGTCCAAGTATCGAACTTTACCACGACACGCGCCCCCGTGTCAAGATCATTCCAAGTCTATTTCGCTGGAAAACGATATATTATTGAGTGCCCCACTTATGGCGGATTTTTCTGGCACGATGAGATGCCAGATAAAACGCTTTTTGGGTATTCTGTGGATGAATTAGAAGAGTGGGCCAAGGACGAAAACGGTGAAAGTATCGTTAGGCAAATACGATTATTAAACTCACAAATCCAAGTAGTGCGATCCCAATCGGTGCAGCTATTCCAGGAGCTACAGGACATGGATCAGGAACTAATCGAGAAACAACTCGAATTAGCTGGCTTAATGCGGGATCCACATGCTGACCCTTCCCGGAAAAAGCAACTTGAAAAAGAAATAGACGAACTAAAAGCAAAACGTGCCGAGTTACAACTTGGTCTTGATGAATTAAAGAAAGAAAGCCGTGAAGAGATAGAAAAAGCGGAACAACAAATAGCGGTTTTAGGACAAAAATATGTCAACGCAATTGAAAAACTAATTGGAAAAGACAAGGCTCTTGATGAAAAGAAAAAAGAACAGATACTGAATGCGATTGCCACAATAGCAGCACTAGAGGACGAGGTTGCTGCACTACGCAATACCGTGGTGTTACTTGAAAGAAGTCATGCAGGTCTTTACGAAGAACATGCTCATCTATCAGAAACCTTCAATGAACGCGTTTTTGACAGTGTTGCGAGACAAACAGGGACTAACTACGAGATAAGCATTATAACTTACGATCCAGAGACTGGGACTTCAAGAATTAACTCTTCATCACAAAAACCATTGTTTGACACAAACAAGATAATCGTGGCCCTTGTATGGGGTGCTATCTTACTCGGTGGCCTCGCAATGTTTTGGCAACTAATTAAAGTCATAATTAACGCATTTGCTAGTCTGCATTATGCAGTGGCCCTTGCTCTTATATTCTTCATGGCACTCGCATTGCTGCTCCTGTTCCGAATTGCGAATAAAGCTGTTGCGTGGGTCTCTGGAGCAGACCAAACTATCCATATGAAATAGTTAGGAGGCTCTAAAAATGAGTAGTTTAGGAATAGCACTTGAAGAACTGTTTGAAGTACTAGATAACCATGCGAAACGAGCAGTAAAAGCAGATCGTGCAAGTGAGGAAAGATTCTGGTCCAAACTAGTCGAACTCATGTCAAAAAACGACCAAAACTTCGAAAAAACAACGCCAATCTTTATCCAGTTGATAGCAACTCATGGTAATTTTCGAAGGGTTCCACCCAAACTCATACGAGACATTAATCACTTAGCTCGTGGCCTAAATGAGACTAAAAAACAGCTAAAAACAGCTCGAGAATTTCCTAACGATTATCCTGTAAAGGCATGGGTACTTAAAAGGAGATTTGACAATTTGAAGGCGGAATGGGATCACAAAATCCTTCTTGCTTTACAAGCTGCTGGGCTGAAAGTCGAGCAACGAATTGACCCTGTAACTACGATGAAAAAAACACTTGATTCAGAACTAGGGTTAAGCGAAAATGATGTAACTTCAATCTAATTTGGAGGCGTTATGTAAATGAAGAAGGAGATTATCCTAATAATACTTATAATAAACATAGTCATTCCCTTGTGTTTCAATGCCTCAAGCGTAGCTGCAAACCCCAAAAAAAGAATTACCGGGAACTGGTGTGTTGTAGAATATACCGAAGAAGTTTTCGAAAATTACGTCCCTATTGAGATCTCATTCTGGAGCCTTGGCAAATTTACAGGCTATCTCTCAGATGCATACAATTCAACAAACGAACCCGTGAAAATAGGCGGATTTTTCTTATCAATAGAGGGAGATCCAGGAAGCCCATATGTGAAAGACTATTCTCCGGATGAGTTTCCGCAGCCCTATGAGAAAAAATCAATTCCAGAACTCGAAGTGACAGAAAAATGGGACTATAAAGGTAAAATTGAGGTTCACCTCGAAATTTATCCCCACACAAAGTATCTTGAGAATGCCTCCGTTCATTTTCCTTCAGAAACCTTTGATTTTGAGATCACAGTGAAAAAAGAAGTAACCCCTAGAGAAGCGTTACTATGGTCCATATTCTTATTTGCACCAGTCACTTTCGTATTTTTAACCCTAAAACTGCAAAACTATTTAAATACTTATTTCTTTGAAAACGTTACTCTCATGACACTCCCTAAATATTCGTGGCTCAGAATCAAAGAACTGCTCAAATTCAGAAAAAAGGGGCACAGACAAAATGAGAGGTGAAGCGAGGCCAGTCGAGAAACTCTCCAGAGCTATTTTGTTTAAGGAGAACCCCAAACTTCGCCGATATCTTCGCTATAACCGATCCAAACTCATTCTTGATGAGATATATTATGCTGTCAAAAGGAAGACTAACATAGTCATAGATATTTTTGGTCTCCCGGGGACGGGTAAAAGCGAAATCGCCCAATCCCTCGCTTTTTACTGGAAAAAAGCTCAGAAAGAAATATGGGACAAAGACGTAAACATTCACTTCTCTTTTTCGTTTGCTAAGACTGTAGAATTGCTTATGAATGAGACCCAATACGGGGACATTATCGTCCAAGACGAGAGTACTCGACTTTCCGGGTCAGAATCGAAAACAAGCGAAGCTGCTTTAGCAAATTTGCTTGATCTTGTCAGGGCGACCCAAATAAGCTTTATTTTTGTTTCCCCAAATCAAAAATCACTTAGTGTTTGTAACTTGAGATTAGAGTCTTGGTTGCAAGATTACGATTCTCGAGCAAATACAGTGATAGTGTACGATCGTAGAGACAAAGTATTGGGCCATGCTGTGATTCGCTTGCATAATAATGAAGACCTGAGAAAACAGTATCTTGATAAAAAAATGGAGAACATCGACAGAATAATTAAGCAGATGGGTCGGGACAGCGTAACGCTTGACCCTGAAAAACTGAAAAGAGATGTGGAAACAGTGATCAATACGGCTGAATCACTGAAAAAAGAATATAATATAGATCTTGACCTTACAAAGAAAGACGATGTTAGTATTGCTTTTGCGTTTTCAGGCGTTGCTGGTAGCACTCGTTATGAGAAAAAAGTAGTCAAGCTCGTGGTTAATATCATGAAAAAAAGAGGAGAAACAGAATCAACGCGTAGTAGTAGTGAAACAAGCCAAGAACTAGGAGTTTTTGACGGCGACCGATTCAAGGCACTGAGAAACGTTTTCCGTCGATTCTGGGAAAGAAAAAAAGTGAATATTAGATATGCCCGAATTTTGACGTCTTATTATCTCTGGTCTCGGAAAATACGCAAAAGCAACTCGAAGAAATACCTTAAACCAGATGACATGACCGCAATCGACGACTTGCCGCTTTCAGAGGTCTATGTGGACTGGAGCGATGAGATCACATCTGCTCAAAGCCTTTATCAGTCTAAATCGGATTTGAAAAAACAATACTTGGGAATGGAGAAAAAAATCACTACGCATGACTTAGAAGCGATTGGCGAACAGTACGCGAAACTGGTTCTGGAAGGCTCCCTCCAAAAGCACCTAAACCCCCCTTTGGTTGCGGGTGGTGGTGTTGTGGTTGGTTGTCAGGTTCGTGACGGGTTTGTGGGTAAGGGGGGGAAGCCTCATGACGTTGCTGTTTTTGTTAGTGGTTTGTCGGATTCTGTTGTTGCGGTGAACCACAAGCTTTTCACGTCGGGGAAACGAGTTGGGAAGAACCAGTTGGGCAAGCAGTTTGGGAGTAGTGGCCATCCGTTTGCGGTGTTGTGGTTCACGTGGACGCGTCCGTTCCGTGAAAGGTTTTTCCTGCGAGTGCAGGGTTCTCTCTTGGAAGGGGCTCAAGGCCAAGGCCAGGGCCGGGAGTGGTTGGAGCTCGAGTGGGAGGACTTGCTGGAAAAGATTACGGAGCGAATTCTCCAAGCCCATGCTCAAGCCCGTGCTCCGGATCAGTCCCCGCCCCTGGCCCGGGAAGAGAGTCGCAGAGGAAAGCCTGGGGGTGGGGGGAAAAGACCTAAGAGGAAAAGAACCGGGGGAGAACAATGACGAAGAAGAAGACGAAGACGAAAACAAAGCAGTAGCAAGAGCAGAAGCAAGGCAAGGCAACAAAACCAAGGCCGGGAAAAAAGGGGAAGGGAAGGGAAGAGAAAAGGGTTTAGGTGCTCTCAAGGGAAAAACTTGGTTGTGTGAAGCATTGGTTTGGGGGGAATTGATAGAATCTATTGCGTTTACAGTTTCACATTTTTTAGTAAGCTCTCTATTTTTTCTCTAAATACAATATCATAAAATCCTTGATACGTACTGGATCTATATTCTAATGGTCCCTTTAAACCTTTAATCCCTATTTTTTTTAAACAATTTATTAAAAACTTTGTATCCTCTAACTTAAAAAAGGGTAATGTTATTTGTCCTTCAACATAGTTGAACTCTTCGTTGTAATGGAGATGTTTAAAGAATTCCTTTAAAGCCATTGGTACTTTTTCACTCCTGGTAAGAAGAGTTTTCATGAGATTGCGATGGAGATGGACTGGGGCGGTGTGACTAATGCTTTGAACAAAGCGGTTTCTTCCATGAAGAAAATGCTTGACGACACTGTTTTAGGAGACATTTTGGAACAGGCCCTTGCCAGTGTCCTGAGCGAAGACGGTCTTCATACAACCCTTTCTGCGTTCCCGTCTTGGAGTGTTTCGGTGGGTGGTGGTCGTGGTCGTGGGGTGGACGTCCTTGGATATATGTTTTAAGCCCGTCATTAATCAACAAGCTTGTTTTCTATGTGTGTTTTTCCATAGCGATAATAATGTATTTGATCGGCTACGGGATCTTGAAGGGCTGGATAGACATCGAACCACCCCCACCGGAAGAAGAGAAACATTCACCCCTGTAAAACTCCACATTCCACAGACCTTAAGGTACTTTAAGGTAGTATGAAAAAACAAATTCCTGCGAATAACTTTTCACTACTCGGATTCTTAAGAAACGCTTAACATGTTTAAATACTAAATCTAAAATTTACTCCTTAGAAAAATGTGTTAAAATATGTTTACGAATAGCCTCCTTCACAAATTCAGCTCTAGACCTATATCCTAGTTCAGGATGGTTTTTAATGATTTCATCTATCTCTTTAGCGAGTTCCGGAGGGATCTTAAGAGTTACATAGTCCCTTTCACGTTTACTATGTTTACTCATGTGTGAATAACATAACTTCTAGTTAATAAATGTGTTACATTATGTTACAAAGTAGGACAATGTGTAACATCATGTTGACTCACCTTTGAGTAAAACTTATTAATCAATGAATAATATTATTACTCAAAGGTGAGTCAATGACTGACTACGTAACTATCAAATTACCTCGAAAAATAGTAAACGAAATCGACCCTATTATCGAAAATAAAGGGTATGCCAGTAGGGCCGAGTTCGTAAAAGAGGCTATCCGAAAACATATCGCTGACATTTCTGTCGAAAAACGATCCGTAACGCAACGTAGTACTTCTAGTCCTATTTTTTCAGAAGCCAAACAAGACGTTCTAGCTTTTCTAGAGAAACTAAAGACCCATCCTAACCGTAAGAGCTGGGTCTCAGCATTAAGCAAAGACCCTGTAACAGTACTGGCTACGAAACTGGGCTATCCAGAAGCCGTCATACGTCACGTAGTGAAATATGAGTCTATACAGGAAAAACTCGAGGAGGTTTCTGCATGAGTTTTCTTTATTCTTTTTCTATCTCTAAGAGGTATCTTCGTATAGCTTCTTTGATGAATTCGGCTCGAGAACGGAATCCTTTTTTCCGGGATTTTATGATTTCATCAATTTCTCGGATTAGTTCTTCGGGTATTGGGACTCTAGCGTATCCGTCGGGGTATTCTTTTTTGGTCATGCATGTTTCATACAAGAAACATTTTTCAGAAATCTTTTTGTTATATGGGTGTAACAATATTTATATTTAACAAAGGTGTATGTTATATGGGTGTAACAATGAGTTATCAAGGAGTAAACTTACCTAAACCGCTTCTTAAGGAAGTGGATGATGTTGTGAAAAGAGGTTATAGAGGTTATCGGAGCCGTGCTGAATTCGTAGCAGATGCAATCCGGCGTTACTTAGACGAAATAACCAAACAAGAACAAGCAATGGTGGTCTCCAAATGAGTAATAATTGTGATGATTATTACGGTTTATACACGCCCGACCTCATAGATTCTAATTTTCCGTGCATGAGCAAGGAAGACCAGAAATACCTCGTTTTTGAACTCTTAATACCTTATTTTACGGACTTAGAGTTCTTTGAAGGTCTTTTAGAGAACTGGGTGGGGGAGGACCCCGTTGTTTCTGAACATATCAGAGCCATATTGTCTCACTTGAAAGAAAAGGAGGTAGATGAATGACTGAGGTAAAGAGAATTGGTAGGAACGATTTTGAGAGGCTTTCTCTCGAAGAGTTAGAGTCTCTAGTTGAATACAAGAGGAGAGAGGCTCTTGAGAGGAAGAAGAAGATTGTTGACCAGGCTGTGACAGTCCTGCAAGTGTTTGGGAGAGAATTATCCAAACGATACGGGGCTTACCATGAATATGTTTCTGGAGATCTTCGGCTGGTCTGGGATGACTACGGCGGGACCATAGACGTTTACTGGGGCCGTAGACATGTTTTTTGCTCCCACGAGACTTCTTCTTTTAGGTATAATCCCGGGGATTGGGAAGCAGTGCTAGACGATCTACATGAGAGAGCTGCTAAAGTCTTGAAGCAAAGGGAAATAGAGGAGAAGAAAAAGCAGCTGTTCGAAGAGTTGGAACGTTTTCTGGACTTAAGAGATCTCGAGGAAGGTGGTGCGGTGCCGCACCAAGAAACTGTGCAAGAAAAAGGAAAGGAGGTGTTGTGATGTTTAACGAGACGGAGAAGGAATCTGGTGGTTTTTATTTCGACTTGGGCGATTCTAGACTGGTCAGGAAAATAGTAGAATCTATTTTTGCGATTGAGGACGAGGTGGTTTTCACGGTTAACGAGTCTGGCTGGGAGGTGCTGGCTATGCATCCCGCCCGATCGGCAATGGTGGATTTTTTCCTGCCAAGAGAAGTTTTTGACGAGTTCACTCTGGAAAATGAAAATGATGGACTAAGTTTTGGGGTCAATCTTCGAGAATTACTGGAGGTTTTGAAACTGGCTAAAAGAGAGGATTCTTTGCGAATGCAGGTCGTCCCTGGCAACGGCAGACTGGTTCTTCGACTGACTAGTTCTTCTTCTAGGAAGGAGTTCCATCTTCCGCTGGTGTATTTGGGTGGAGAGGTTCCCAAGAAACTCAAGATTCCTTTTGATTTTAAGGTGGTGTTTTCAACGGATCTTTACCGGGACATTGCCAAGACTGCTGGGGCTGGAGGGGAACGAGTAGTTTTCGAAGCGACGGAGTCTCAACTAGTGGTCAAGTCTTCTACTTATACTCGTGAGGTTCGTTTAGTGATTCCTAAGGACTCCCCCAAAGTATTTTCTTTCAGTGTTAGTGTTGGCGGTGACTATCTCCCCGTGACTGCGGCTTATTCTACTAATTTTTTGAAGGATTTTCAGAAAGCGACTGGTGTTTCTGACGAAGTGACTTTTGAGTTCAGCACCAAGAAGCCGATGAGGCTTACTTTTCCCATTCCTGGCGGGGGCCATATTGCATATGCCTTAGCACCCCGTTTAGAGTATTAATTTTACAAAGTTTACAAAGGAGGTAAGAAATTATGTCTAAGTCTAAAACAAATAAGTCTAAAACAAATACGCAATCTAGTTTGGCTAAATGGGTAATGGAATTAGTGGACTTGGATCCTAGTAAACTGGATAATGAGAAGTTTCAGCCCAGGTCTTCCCTGGATGAGAATGCATTGCAGCAATTAATGGAAAGTATGCGTGAGACAGGGGGGAACCTTGAGCCGGTGTTGGTTCGTAGGGACGGTGAAAAGCTGGAAGTTGTTGCGGGGCATCACCGGGTTGAAGCAGCTAAAAGGTTAGGTATTCAAGTGCTTGCTTCTGTCCAGGAGCTTGATGAGAAAGAGGCTTGGCAGATCGCCCTGATCTCTAACTTGGTTAGGAAAGACATGGACCCTCTAGATGAGGCACGGGCCCTACAAAAACTGAATGAAGAATTGGGTCTGAGCCATGCTGAGATAGCGAAACGGATTGGGAAGGACCGGTCTTATGTTTCACGTAGAATAAAGTTGTTGTCTCTTCCGGAGGAAGTTTTGCAGCTGTTGCGCGAACCTGCCGAGACTGGGATGGTTCTAAGTATTTCTCATCTTGTAGAGTTGCTCAGTGATGATTTGACAGACGGGGATCGGAAGAATTTGGCCCGGAGGGCTTCTTCTTTCCGCTGGTCTTCGAAGAACTTACGTACAGCAGTGACAGATGCAATACAAGATCGTAAGAAAAAAACAGCTAAAGCGGTCGCTTTCTTAAAGATCAAGGAGCTTTCGGAAAAAAGAGAAAGAGAGGAAGAAGAAAAGATAGAGGCTAAGACTGCTTTGGAATTAGTTGATAAAGAGTTGAAGAGCGAGCTTGGGGACCAATACGAGGAGCTTTCGGAGTGGGAGAAGGAAGCAGCGAAGAAAGATGTCGTTAAGAAGCTTGTTAATCGCGGACTAGTGGAGGAAGACAAGGAGTTAGGCCTTGTTAAGGAAGAAAAGCCTCCGCAGCCCAAGGCAAAAGTAGAGATTCCTGACAAACTTACTTGGACTATCGAGGCGCTAGAGTTTAGAGCTGAACCCAGGCCCCATGTTTTTTTAAGGCGTTCGATTTTAGAGGACATTCCGGAGGCTCGAAAAGAATTGACTGAAGATCTCCATATCTTTTTGGGGGAGACGCCTAAAAACGACGAATTATTGAAAAAGCTCATTGTGGCCAAGGTTTTGGAGGAGTTCCCTGAGTCCCAAACGATTTGGATCGACTATGATCATTATCACGTGTTCCTCGAGTTCCCTGAAAAGGAGAGAGAAAAACTGGATGAACTGGTGGGTCAAGTAATAAGAGAGGTTCGGGAGTACGGTGATTTTCTGACTCCTGTTGACGGCTGGTATAGTAAGGTTACGTGGGCTGTATTGAAAGGCGATGAAGTGTTTTTGTATGTGCATAAGCATAAATGGCCAAAGCCGGTTTTACGGGCCAAGCTGAAGATAAATCCTGAGTCCGAGTTTTTCCAAGTTTCAGATTTAGAAGCCATGGGATATACGATTCATGCTGTGACGTTTACTCCTTCGGAGTCCGACGACCCAGTTGAAGTTGACATTTCTTTCCCTGATGGTAGTCGGAACTTGCTTTATTTCGAGTCTGTAGATGTTTTCCTATCGTATTTGAAGCATGATCTTGACGTGGGCACGTTGCCTGAGGATGTTTTCAAAATGCTTAACAAGGTCATGGAAGAAGAAAAGCGTTATCGTGAAAGTTTGGCTACTAAGGAGGATGATTCATAATGGGTGAAGAAAAGGACTACTTGACTCTAGAAGACATTAGGAGGATTCATTATCGCTGGGAGCGTACTACTTTCTTAACGCCCGCAGCGAGAAAATTCCTTGAGGAGCTTCATGCAGAAGCCCGTTCTGAACTAGAAGAGCTAAAGCGTCGTCAACAAGCCAGCTCGGGTAAGAAATAGTATCAAGGACCAAACGGAGAAGTTCGTCACGAGTGAGTTTTCCATGTACGCCCACGAAATACAGTATCCATGTTTGGATCTGATACCTTCCTTTTTCAAGAGTATTCTCGAGATCTTGCTTCAATTCTTTATGTGCAGTAATCAATGGGTCTGTTATTCTTCTAAGTTGTCCCACCAGTTCCTGGAACGTTTCTTGCACTTTTTTGTAGTCTGTCCCATATTCTTTACGCATCTGCTCGAAAATGTATTTAGTGCTTCGTTCTATGCTTTGTTTTACTTGTTCCGCATAGTTGTAATTAGTGATGAATTTCCAAGTAGCTTCTTCGTATACTCTGTTTTCGCTACCGTAGCTGTTTTTCAATACGAATTCTTTTACTTTGGTTCTCAGAATTTTTGGTGCTCGGAAGCATATTTTTACTTCTTCTTTTTCTTCAGGAGGAATCTTTTCCGGGTCTATACCCGTGACCCCGAACGTCATGAATCTGTCTTTCTTTTTAGGCACATATTAGGTATTGCCTCCTTTATTTATTATTTTTTGCCTCTTTTTTTAGTTTTAGCCCCGCTTATGTTTATTTTTGCCTCCTTATTTTTTATTTTATTGCCTCCAATTAGTTTGTGTTTTTGCGCTTTAGTTCAGCTAAGTGCAATACTAATT
>Ga0256835_1000891_pt1 | contig 19403 bp, 15 predicted proteins | sample PIR30metaG_FD_185972 | JGI IMG/M metagenome (GOLD analysis project Ga0256835, IMG submission 185972) | Hydrothermal vent microbial communities from East Pacific Rise, Pacific Ocean - PIR-30 | ecosystem: Environmental > Aquatic > Marine > Hydrothermal vents | place: Pacific Ocean: East Pacific...
GCGGGCATGATTTGACATAAACGATTATTGGCGAAGGTGCGTCGTACTCGAGGTGCGTCGCACCGACTAAATCAAGTAAAAAGGCTTTTGGGATGATGCCCCACTGATAACTGTCTAGAAGATTAAAGTTGTCTGTGCTTGCGAAAAGATTTCGGCGGCGATGTTGGCCGAGTTTGCCACCGGCGTGATGCGTAAAACGTGAAACGTGAGGGCGTCACGCATCACGTCTTTACGTTTCACGGCATTGGCCGCCCGGGCCAGATTGGCTTGCAGATTTTCATCGGTATTGGCGCGGGCTGGCCTGCCGTTGGACTGATTACTGATAACTGTACTTCAGCAGTCCTCAATCTCCACCCGCTTGTAGTCGGTGCGGGCGCGGGTGGCGGTGAGGATGGCCCATAGCACACGCGCGGTCTCCTCCAGCTTGTCGTGACGGTTGACCACGGCATACTGGAATTTGGGCAGCTCCTCCAGCTCCTTGCGCGCGTGCGCAATGCGGATCGCGATCTGCTCCTCCGAATCGGTCTTGCGCTCCCGCAGGCGCCGAATCAATTCCTCCTCTGTGGAGGTGGTGAGGAAGACGGTAACGGAGCCCGGCAGCTTCTTGGCCATGGTCTCGGCGCCCTGCACATCCACCCGCATGATCACATCGATGCCCTGCTTCAGCGGCCCGATGATCTCGCTTTTGGGCACGCCCTTGTAATCGCCGTACACCATGGCATATTCGATAAGCTCATCGTTTTCGATCATCTCCGCGAAGCGCTTCATGCTCACGAAGTGATAATCCACGCCGTCCACCTCACCCGGCCGGGGGGGACGCGTCGTGGCCGTGACCACGCGGTGAAATTTGACGCCCAGCTTTTCCAGCGCATCCAGCGCGGAATCCTTGCCCACGCCCGAGGGCCCGGACAGGATCATGACCACGGGGCGGGGTTCGTCGGGCACGCCGAAATGGTCGGTACGTTGGTGGGAATAGGTTTCGTCCATGATGATTTGTGAGGGGAATGGGGAGTGGTTGTCGTCAGGCCTGGGTGCGCGCGGGGAAGTCACCATCGGCCACGGTGATGCGCAGAAGCTGGCCGGGGTGGGTTTTGGTCACCGAGTCGATGATCCGGCCGTGTTCATCCTGCACCAGCGCATATCCCCGCGCGAGCACGGCCCTGGGATTCAGCGCAGATAGACGTTGGTCCAGGCTCGCCACCTCCATGCGATGGCTGTTGAGACGGTGGGTTATGGCCGTGGAGAGACGGCGGCTGAGTTCATCGATCCACAGGCGTTGTTGATCGATGCGATAGAGGGGGGCGTAGCCGCGCAGGGTGGTGTGCAGATGGGTCACCTCGCGGCGGCGGGCGTTGATTTCCCCGATGATGAGCTCGCTCAAACGCGCCTCGTATGCGGCCAGCAAGCGTCGAAATTCCATGATGTCGGGCGTCACCGCGGCCGCGGCTGCCGAGGGCGTGGGCGCGCGGTAATCGGCCACGAAATCGACGAGGGTGAAATCGGTCTCATGCCCCACGCCCGTGACCACGGGCACAGGCGCTTCCGCGATCATGCGGGCCACACCTTCATCGTTGAACGCCCACAGGTCTTCGATGGAGCCGCCCCCGCGGGCCACGATGATGACATCGATGTCATCACGCTGGTAGAGGGTATAGAGTCCAGCGAGGAGGGAGGCGGGCGCTTCGGCCCCCTGGACCAGGGTGGGGACGAGCAGGACGTCGGCCAGGGGCCAGCGGGTGCGCAGGACGCGCAGGATATCGCGCAGGGCAGCGCCCGTAGCCGAGGTGACCACGGCGATGCGCCGCGGCAGAGGCGGTAGTGGCCGTTTGCGGGCCTCATCGAACAGTCCCTCCGCCTGCAATCGGCGTTTTAGCTCCTCGAAACGGCGGTAAAGCTCGCCGATCCCCCCTTCCGGGCGCATGGCCCGCACGATGATCTGGAGACTCCCCCGGGGAGGGTAGAAGTCGAGGTGGCCGGAGACGATGACCCGCTGGCCGTTCTGCGGCATCTCGAACAGGGACGCGGCCCGTCCCCGCCACATGACGCAGGCAATGGTCGCCTGTTCATCCTTCAGAGAAAAGTACAAATGCCCGGACTTGGCCCGCACGAAGTTGCTGATCTCCCCCACCACCGAGATATCGGAGAGGATGATATCGGTGCGGACGAGTTGGGTGATGTGTTCGGCCAGTTGGCCCACGGTCAGGGCAACGGGTGTGTCGAAGAGGGACATGGCGGGCGAATGTCAGGAAGTGAATCGTGAGGAGGATTGAATGGCCGCGGGGAGGTGAATACGCAGGCCTTTGTGGATGCAGGTGATGTTCAGGGGCGTTGTACCCAGAGGGTCGCCATCGAGATGATAGGGTTGCGGGGGCGACGCGGTCAGCGCTGCCCGATGGACCTGACGGCGGACCACGCCCGCGGGCAGATGGTCGGGGCTTGCCATCAGACGGGCGGCCCAATAGATGAGCTTTATTTTGGATGGATCGGTGAAAATCAGCAAGTCGATGAGCCCGTCATCGACTCGGGCGTCGGGGTTGAGGTGGAAGTAGCGGGCGTAGAGGCGGATGTTGGCCGCGATGACCAGGGGGAAGCGGCCGGTGATGACTTCTTCCTCATCCAGCACCAGCCGGATGGCCGCGGGCTGATAGCGCCACAGCGTCTTGACGGCTGTGGCTCCATAGGAGAAGAGGGGCGCGCGGCGTTTGAATGCAAGCTGTGATTCGACCTCCTCGGTGACCTGTGCATCCAGCCCCACCCCGGCCCACGACAGAAAGTGATGTCCATTGGCCTGGCCCACGTCGATACGCACAGGTGCGTTTTGGATGATGATGCGCGCGGCCCGGGCGGGCGCATCATCGCCGGGCGAGGTGGGATAGGGCAGTCCCATCTCCCGGGCAAAGACATTGCCCGTGCCCATGGGGATGATCCCGAACGATACGTCATGGCCTCCCGCGTGGAGCATCCCGTCCACGGCCTGACCGATGGAGCCATCCCCACCTGCGACCACGATGGTGGGCCAGCCCTCAGCAACGGCCCGTGCGGCCAAGTCGCGGGCGTGGCCTTTGCGTTCCGTCACCCATACCGCCACCTCCCATCCCGCGTTTTCAAAGGCCTGGACGGCCCGGGCAAACGCGAACTGACGCTGCGGGCTGCCGGAGATGGGATTGCGGATGATCACGGCTTTCATGAGTGGTATCTGGCATGGAACGTCGCCGCTGGTTGGAAAGTCATGCTAAACCAGGCGTGGTGAATGTGCAAGTTTTAGAAGAAGATGGACGCTGTATCATTTTAGCCGGAGCGAATCAGATGAGTCACACCTCGAATCAACGGACTCTCCATGCACCACTGACTAAGCTGGCTTATTCTGAAACCTTAACAAAAGATGAGAAAATCATCCCGCGGGGTGATGTAAAGTGTGATACAAACTTCTATAATGAAAGGTAGATGAAAAACTGGATCGGTCTGTCACTCAATAGAAAGGAGGTTGCCTGCGAGAGAACCACACGAAACGACCCAAATCCCAACCACTTTCTCATTTTGAACCACCGATTCCCCAGCATCATCGAGACATCGACTCAAGAACTGAGGGAGGAACCGTGAGACGTAAACATGTTCTACTCTTAACCCTGGTTATGCTGCTGGCGTTCATGGTTGCTACCACCGCCTTTGCAGCAGGACCGGAGAACACCCCTCATCAGCAGGGCGAGCACGAAGGCTGTCTCGCCTGTCACGAGGGGATCGAAGACATTCGCCAGCCGGATACGCTGATGTATCAGCAGATCCAGGCCATGGGCGAATGCACCGCCTGTCATGGCGGCGATCCCACCGTGACAGACGATAAGGACGCCGCGCACGGCCCCGAGGGGGAGTTCTATCCGGATCCGGGCAGCATTTGGGTCTCGGATAAGACCTGTGGCAAATGCCATCCTGGTTACACCGAGCACCTGAAGCTGGCCCTGATGAACACCGAAGCCGGGAAGATTCAGGGTAACTTGGTCACTTGGGGTGCGCAAAAGGACCGCGCAGTCAAGTATGCCAACTACACGTTGGACGACACCGACGGTCAAGTCCCCGCGGTGGGTACCGACGTGTACAAGGAGTACATGGCCAAGATTATCGAACGATACCCTGAGGTCTTCCCCACCCATGTGGATCAGTTGCCTAACCCCACTGTGGAGGAGATCGTTCAGGACCCGTCCAAGGCGGCTTTCACCTATCAGCGGCAGCAGTGCCAGCGCTGCCATGTGGGTGTGCAGCCCCGCACCAAGCGCGGTGACTGGCGCGGCACGGGTTGTTCCTCTTGTCACATCCCCTACAGCAATGAGGGGTTCTACGAGGGCAACGATCCCACCATCCCCAAGGATGAGCCCGGTCATCCCCTGGTGCATCAGATTCAGGCCACCCGGGACGCCAAGGTGACGGTCAACGGCCACACCTACTCGGGTATCCCCGTCGAGACGTGCAACTCCTGCCACAATCGCGGCAAGCGCATCGGCGTGAGCTACGAAGGCATCATGGAGTTCCCTTATGGCACGCCCTTCGACGAGACCGGCATGGGCCAGCCCAAACTCCACACCAAGAAGTACCTCTACATCAAGGATGACCTCCATCACTCCGTGGAGAGCCGGCCCGAGAATCCCAAGGGCGGCATGTTGTGCCAGGACTGCCATACCAGCCTGGAGATGCACGGCGATGGCAACCTGCCTGGTACGACCCTGGCCCAGGTGGAGATCGAATGTTCGGACTGCCACGGCACCCCCGATGCTTATCCGTGGGAACTGCCCATCGGCTACGGCGAAGAAGAGCTGTTGGGTGGTGAGATCGGCACGGAGCCTCGCGGCCTGTGGGAAAGCGACACCCTGCCCGACAACAAGACCTACTTCGGTATGGCCTATCCCTCCGAAGATGGCTTCCTGCTGACCACCCGCGGCAATCCCTTCGAGAACGTGGTCAAGAAGGGCGATGAGGTCATCGTCCACTCCGCCAGCGGTCTCGACTTCAAGGTGCCTTTGCTGAAGAAGATCAAGGAAGACGGCACCTGGAAGAGCAAGGACGCAGAGGTGGCCATGGACAAGGTTGCCAAGCACATGGAGAACCTGGAATGCTACTCCTGCCATGCGGACTGGGCACCTCAGTGCTATGGCTGCCATGTGACCATGGATTACTCGGAGGGCAAAGAGGACAGCGACTGGGTGGCCCGCGGCAACGCACACCAGGTCAACGGCCTCAACGACATGACCATCAAGTCGCCCGGTAAAGCCAAGGAAGGCCGCTCCTACCTGCGCTGGGAGGAGCCCATCCTGGGTATCAACGGCGAAGGTCGTGTCACGCCACTGATCCCCGGCTGCCAGGTTATCTACACGGTCATCGGGCCTGATGGCACCAATGTGGCTCACAACGTCATTGCCACCAGTGAAGAAGCCCCCATGGCCCTGGATATGGCGCCGGTACAGCCTCACACTGCTGGCCGCAAGGCCCGTACCTGCGAATCCTGCCATAGCAATCCCAAGGCGTTGGGCTATGGCATCGAAGATGGCCGTTTCCTGGTGGGCTATGACAAGGGCTTCATCGTCGACCTGGCCGACGCGGAAGGCAATATCCTGCCGGCCAATGTCCAATACCAGAGCCAGCCCGTACCCGCGCTCAAGACCGACCTGAGTCAGGTCGTGGACCCCGAGACGGGCGAGCAGCTCATGGTCGTGGGCACGCACTGGCCCGCTTCGGGGCCGCTCAGTGCGGATCAGCGCACTCGCATGGAGCGCGTGGGTCTGTGCATGGGCTGCCACCAGAACATGGCGGACGAGGCCTTCTGGACTGATCAGGTCATCGCCAAGTATGGCCGCGTTGTCTCAGACGAGGAGCACATCGACCTGCTCAACCAACTGGTTCACGACGCGGTGGCTGCTGGCGATATGGCCAAGGCCAAGGAATACGAAGAAGCCATCAAGAAGTTGGAAGAGACGCAGGCCAAACTGAAGGAGGCAGAAGCTCAGGCCAAGGAGGCCGAGGCCGCGGCCCAGGCGGCTGAGATGGAAAAGAAGAACATCGAAGCCGAACTGGAGAAGGCCAAGGCGCAGGCCAATGTGGAGCAGGCTCCTGCCCCTGCTCAGGGCGGCAATAACCTCGTCGCCATGCTTATCGCGGCCCTGGTGGGCCTCGTGGTTGGCGGCGGCGTAGCCTTCGTCCTCAAGAAGTAAGACCGATCCAGACCCCGATGTGCGATGCCTCGGGCATGGTGAATGCGACGAATCCTTATGAGAGAGGAGTTAGTGCATAGACGACCTTGCTCCAGTTGTCCGGGCATCGCACATCCCTGATTCCCATACCGGCAGGCGCTCGCAACGCCTGCCGGTTCTACTGGTCAATATCCGTAAACAACCCGGAAGAGAAGAACCGTAGGTGGTTTGGCTCCGGGTTGGAGTCTGCAGGATAAGCCGTTATCATCAAGTAACCGATCTCATCTTCCCTATCCTTTTATTCTCCTTGGACGATTTTTCTATGAACCAGGCAATGACGCAGAAGCATTCCGGATGGTGGCGCTGGCTCGTCGGCGCGATTGTGGCTGTTGTTGTGGGGGTGGGCGTCTGGTATGCCCTCACACATCTGGCCATGTTTGGGGTCGCCAATACACCAGAGGATATGAGCGTGAGCGCCGAGGCTCCGGCGCCCGGGAGTGATCCGGCTGAGTTGCCCATGGATGACTTCACCGAACTGGCGTTGGAGAAAGCCAAGCAGGGGGATGTGGAAGGGGCGTTGGAGGCTTTCTCGGTGGCGATTGCTGCGAACCCCGACGGCGCGGCCGTACCTTATTATTATCGAGGATTGGTCTACATTGACCAGGGCAAGGTCATGGAGGCCATCGACGATTTCACCAAAGCCATCGAGCTGGATAAGCACTTTCCACAGGCGTATGCGGCCCGAGGAACGGCTTATCTCATGACGAGCCGTCCCGCCAAAGCCGCGGAGGATTTCAACAAAGCGCTTCAACTCGATCCCAATAATGCATCAACCTATGTGAATCGGGCGCGGGCCTATATGGGGCTGCAAATGCTGGAGGAAGCGGAACAGGACCTGAATCGGGCCATTGAGCTGAACCCCAGGCTCCTTCCCGCTTACTTCAATCGTGGTGTCCTCTACATGCTGGAACAGCGCACCGAGGACGCGCTGGCCGATTTCAACAAGTGTATCGAGATCGACGCCAACGCGCCCGCACCCTACTTCAATCGGGCGGTCGCCTACATCGAGCTGGGCGACAAGAAGGCCGCTGCTACCGACCTGGCTATCTACCTGACCCTCTCCAAGGATGAGGAAGGCAAGCACCAGGCCCGGGCGTTGCTGGATTCTCTGACCGGCACCCAGGGATTGGACACCATGTTGCAGGAACAGGTGGATAGCGAAGACAACGGCCACAATCAGTAACATGGCGTACGCCATACGGGTAGGAAATTCCCCCGTTTTGGTGCATTTGCAGATGCCCATTTCCAGGTAAGATGGAGTTGGAGCCCGTCTGAGAAGAACGGGGCGTTTCGCCCTGCAATCGTAGAACGCAGATAGCGCAAAGCCTGAGGCCAGCGATTGGAGTCCGATAGCGCCTGGCTGCGTATTGCCGAGTGAACTCGAACTCTCCAGGCGCTTCGCGCCAATGGCCCCCTTATGGGACCAGGACGACACAGGCTGTCCTTTGGCCGTAGGCCTATCGAGCCCGACTTCGGTCGGCCATGACTTCGACAAGTTTCCAACTCATTTTGGACGTACCAAATCTTTTGACGAAGAAGGAGTGATTTATGGCAAGCGCTCCGTCGGGGGCTACGGCCACGGCCCCCATGCCAACCTATTGGAATGCCAGTTACACCTTTCGATCCTGGTTGCTGACCACCGATCATAAACGGATCGCATTTCTGTATCTGATGGTGGTCTCCGGGTTCGCTGCTTTTGGCCTCGCCACCGCGGTGATTTTGCGGCTGGAGCTGCTGACGCCGCAGCAGGAGCTTTTCCAGGATATCTACGCCCGCATGTTCACTTTGCATGGGGGCGTCATGGTGTATTTGTTTATGCTGCCGGCGATGCTGGGGGTGTTGGGGAATTTCATCATCCCCTTGATGATCGGCGCGGAGAACGTGGCGTTCCCCCGTCTCAACCTGCTCACCTTCTATATCTTCACCCTGGGCAGCAGCGGCATCGTCATGGAGGCGGCGTTTGGCGGGGCTGACACCGGATGGAATTTCCTGGCTCCCTATGCGACCATCTACACCCCCTCTCGGGTGCTTCCTGCCCTGGCGATTATCATCATCGTGGGATTTTCGGTATTCCTCATGGCCTTCAATCTCCTGATCACAGTGCATCGTCGGCGGGTGAGGGGATTGGATTGGCAGGACCTGCCGTTCACGGTGTGGGGATATTATCTCGCCAGTATTGCCATCATTGTGGGGAGTTTTTTCATGTTCTTGTGGGTGTTCCTCACCGCGGCGATGCGGGAAGAGGTGTTGAGATATGTGTCATATGGCTTGAATCTGAATCCCCAGGTGGCGGTGCAGAGCTTTTGGATTTTCGCACAGACTTCTGTGTATATGATGTTGCTGCCCGCGGTCGGCATCATCGCGGATATCATCGAGACCTTTGCCCGTCGTCCCATCGTAGGGCGTAAGGGCGTCCAGCATGCGATGATTACCCTGACAGTGCTCATGGCGTTGAGCTGGGGCGTGCATACCTTCACCAGCGCTCATTGGGCCTGGGCCAATCTGTTCTTCTCCCTGGTGGCGTTCCTCAGCGCCATTCCCCTGGCGATTATCATCCTCAGCCTGTTTGCCACCATCCGCAAGGCCCGACCGCGGTTGAATTCCCTCATGGTATTTGCTTTCACCGTGCTGGTTTCCCTGGCGTTGTATCTGGTCAGCAGCCTCGCGCTCTACTCGCCGGTGACAGCCCAGGCCGTGGTGCACACCCAGTTCGAGTGGGCGAACTTCCACTTTCTCATGATGGGCGTGGTGCTGACGGCTTTCCTGGCAGGAATGCACTACTGGTGGCCCAAGGCCACGGGCCGCATGTATCCCGAGTTGTTCGCCAAGGTGACGGCATGGATCATCTTTTTGGGTGTGCTGGGCACCTTCTTCCCCGGTTTGATGCTGGGGCTGATGGGGATGCGCACCCGGGTGGTCGCTTACCCCGACGCGTGGCTGATGCCCAATCAGCTGGTTACAACGAGCGCACTCTTGCTGGTATTGGGCCTCTCCCTCCCTCTGATTTACTTCTTCATTGCCGTCTTCTGGGGCGAGCAGAGCGGTCCCAATCCCTGGGGTGCCCCCACGTTGGAGTGGCGCAGCACCTCGCCGCCTCCGCCCGAGAATTTCACCGGTGACATGCTGGCCGAGGTATGAGCCGACGGGCCGGTTCTCATCTTTCTGCATCGAGCTCCCTTACGACCCTTCGTCAATGAGGATGCGATATGTCCCAAATCTTTCATCCCTCGCTTAACCTGATCGCCAAGGGGATGGTCCTGGCAACAGCCATTCTCCTGGTGGTTGGCTCCGTGGTTTCCTATGTGTTCGTGCGCTCCCCCTACATGCGCGGCACGACCATCGCCCGGGAACAGCCCGTCTTCTTCAGCCATGAGCATCACGTAGGCGAGCTGGGGCTGGATTGCCGCTACTGCCATGTCAACGTGGAGCGGAGCGCCTTCGCGGGCGTCCCCTCCACCGACATCTGCATGGGCTGCCATTCGCAGGTCTGGGCCAACAGCCCGGCCATCGCGCCCATCAAGGAGAGCATGGATACAGGCCAGCCCATCGCCTGGAACCGGGTCAACAACATCCCCGACTATGCCTTCTTCAACCACAGCATCCACATCAACAAGGGCATTCCCTGCAAAGAATGCCACGGTCGGATGGACAAGATGCCGTGGACCCGCAAGTCCCAGCCCCTGTCCATGGAATGGTGTCTCAATTGCCATCGAAACCGGCAGGATCACCTCGTGCCGCGGGAGGAAGTTTTCAATATGGAATATGAGCTCCCTTCAGACCCTGCGGCGCGGGAGGCGTTGCAGGCGGCCCTGGTGGAGAAATACCACGTGGATGTGAAACAGTTCCAGGTGACCGACTGCTCCGTCTGTCATCGTTGACCCCTCGATTGCCTATTGATTTGAAACACGCCCTCACCTAATTCGAGAAGGTGATTATGGACGAAAAACGCCTGAACATTTCCGAACTTCGCAAACGCCTGGCTGAGAAGACAGGCAAGACCTATTGGCGGAGTTTCAACGAGATCGCGGATACCGAGGAATTCCGCGAGTTCCTGGAGCAGGAATTCCCCGCGGGTGCGGCCTATCTGGATGACCCTACCGGCGTCACCCGCCGCACCTTCCTCAAGATTATGGGCGCGTCGATGGCACTGGCCGGCCTTACCGCGTGTACGGCCACGAATCCCGACAAGATCGTGCCCTATGTGGAGGCGCCCGAGGAGATCGTGCCGGGCGAGCCCCTGTTTTATGCCACGGCCTTTCCCCTCGCTGGCTACGGCATGGGCGTCCTGGTGGAGACGCACGAGGGCCGTCCCACGAAAATCGAGGGGAACGAGAATCATCCCGCCAGCCTGGGGGCGACCGATGTGTTCGCCCAGGCATCCATCCTCAACCTCTACGACCCCGACCGCTCTCGCCAGCCCACCCGCAAGGGGTTGATGAAGTCTTGGGCCGACTTCGTGGCCGAGCTGGGGGCATCCCAGCAAGACTGGGGGGATGGCGAAGGCGTGCGCATCCTCACCGGCACGGTGACGTCTCCCACCCTGGCCAGCCAGCTCCAGGCCTTCCTCGCCCAATATCCCAAGGCCCGATGGCATCAATATGAACCCGCGGGGCGGAACAGCGCCCGGCTGGGGGCGCAGCTCGCTTTTGGCGAGTTCGTGGATACGCTCTATCATTTCGACAAGGCCGATGTCGTGCTCTCTCTGGACGCGGACTTTCTCTCCTCTGGCCCCACCAGCGTGCGCTATGCTAAGGATTTCATGAAGCGCCGCCGCATCGCGGGCAAGGCCGAGGAGGGGGATGTGGCGATGAACCGCCTCTACGTGGTGGAGGCCAATCTCACCAATACGGGCGTCATCGCGGACCATCGCCTGCCCCTGCGCGCGGTGGATGTGGAGCATTTCGCCCGCTCTCTGGCGCAGAAGCTGGGGCTGGATGTGCAGGGCGGCGAGCCTGAGAAGTATGGAGAATGGCTGGATACGCTGGTGGCCGACCTGGAGGCGCACAAGGGGAAGAGCATCGTCATCCCGGGCGATCAGCAGGATCCCGTCGTCCACGCACTGGCCCATGCCATCAATCAAGCCCTGGGCAATCTGGGCGAAACAGTCACCACCATCGAGCCGGTAGAGGCCCGTCCCGTGGATGATGTTCAGGACCTGGCGGAGCTGGCCGCGGACATGAACGCGGGCGAGGTCAAAGCCCTGTTTATTTTCGACGGCAATCCCGTATACAGCGCTCCCGCGGATTTGAACTTCAAGGAGGGGCTGCGGAAGACGCCCTTCACCGTGTATCTGGGGGCGTTGCTGGATGAGACCGCGGTGGAGAGCTTGTGGTACATCCCCCGCAGCCATTATCTGGAGACATGGGGGGACGTACGGGCTTTCGACGGCACCGTCACCATCATGCAGCCCATGATCCGCCCCCTCTATCAAAGCAAATCGGACTATGAATTGATGGCCGCGCTGTTGGGTCAGCCCGACGCCACGAGTCACGATATCGTGAAGGGGTACTGGCAGGAGCACGCGGCCGCGGCGGATTTCGAAAAATTCTGGCGTGTCACCCTGAATCAGGGCTATGTGGATGGGTCGCAGGCCGCGGCCAAGGCCGTGACCGCATCGGTCGCTGCCGTTGCGCATCCCATCAACGTCTACTCCGATCCCACCGAGATCGTGTTCCGGCCTTCCCCCAGCTTGTGGGATGGTCGGTTTGCCAACAACGGTTGGCTGCAGGAGGTGCCCAACGGCGTCACCAAACTCACCTGGGACAACGCGGCCCTGATGGCGCCCGCAATGGCCGAGCGGCTGAATCTGTCTGATGGGGATGTGATCATCCTCAATTACTATGGTCGTTCGGTGGAAGCGCCGGTATTGATTGTCCCCGGCCATGCCGATCATTCCGTGACCGCGTATCTGGGCTATGGCCGGCATGTCATCGGTGATGTGGGGCGGGATGTGGGCTTCAATGCCTATGCCATCCGCACATCCACCAAGCCCTGGCAGGATACGGGCCTGCTCATCACCTACACGGGGAAGACCCATACGCTGGCCCGGACGCAGGACCATCATCTTATGGAGGGGCGTCCCCTGGTCATCAGCGGTACCCTGGAGGAGTTCAAGAAGAACCCCGAGTTTGTGAAGGAGGAGACCGAGTACGAACGCATCTCCCTCTATCCCGAATTCGCATATCGGGGCAATGCCTGGGGCATGACGGTGGACCTGAGCGCCTGCATCGGCTGCAATGCCTGCGTCATCGCCTGCCAGGCCGAGAACAACATCCCCATCGTGGGCAAGGAAGAGGTGCTGCGAGGCCGCGAGATGCATTGGATGCGCATCGACCGCTACTTCGTCGGCGATCTGGACAATCCCGACGTGGTCTATCAGCCGGTCATGTGCCAGCAATGTGAGGGGGCACCCTGTGAGGTCGTGTGTCCGGCCGCGGCGACGGTACACAGCCGCGAGGGCCTCAACGATATGATCTACAATCGTTGTATCGGCACCCGGTATTGCGAGAACAACTGTCCCTACAAGGTGCGGCACTTCAACTTCTTCCAGTATGTGGATGTGGATACGCCCTCGCTGCAATTGATGCGTAATCCCAACGTCACCGTGCGTTCCCGTGGTGTGATGGAGAAGTGTACCTATTGTGTGCAGCGCATCAATGCGGCGCGCATTCGGGCGAAGAAGGAGAACCGTCCCATTCGTGATGGCGAGGTCAAGACGGCCTGCCAGGCCGTGTGTCCTACCGATGCCATCGTCTTCGGCAATATCGAAGATAAGGAGAGCCAGGTGACCCGGCTGAAGGCCAGCCCACTCAACTACGAGCTGCTGGGTGAGCTGAACGTCCAGCCCCGCACCACCTACCTGGCCCGGCTGAAGAACCCCAACCCCAACCTTGCGGAGGAGGTGTAAGCTATGGCGGCTTCCACAGAACCGGCTGAAGTCCCGGTCCTCGGTCCGGGACAGACCTATGCCACGGTTACCGACCGGATCACGGGCGTTATCCTCACCAAGGAGACGCCCAGAGGGTGGTGGATAGGTTTCGGTATCGCCTTCCTGGTGATGATGCTGATGCTCTTTTCTCTGACGGTGTTGTTCGCCAAGGGCATCGGCATTTGGGGGTTGGATAATACCGTGGCCTGGGGGTTTGCCATCATCAATTTCGTGTGGTGGGTCGGTATCGGCCACGCGGGCACGTTGATCTCGGCCATTCTGTTGCTCTTCCGTCAGGAATGGCGCAACTCCATCAACCGCTTTGCCGAGGCCATGACCATCTTCGCGGTGGCGAACGCCGGACTCTTCCCCATCATCCACACCGGTCGTCCCTGGCTGGCCTATTGGCTCTTCCCCTATCCCAGCATGTTCCAGCTGTGGCCCCAGTTCCGCAGCCCCTTGTTGTGGGATGTGTTCGCCATCACCACCTATGTGACCATCTCCCTGCTCTTCTGGTATGTGGGGCTCATTCCCGACTTTGCCACGCTGCGGGATATGGCGGATAACAAGGTGGTGCGGCGGATTTACGGTATCTTTGCGCTGGGATGGCGGGGCGCGGCCCGGCACTGGGCTCAGTATTCTCGGGCGTCGCTGTTGCTGGCGGCCCTGGCGACGCCTCTGGTGGTGTCGGTGCACAGCGTGGTCAGCTTCGACTTTGCGGTCAGTTCGGTGCCCGGCTGGCACACCACCTTCCTCCCGCCCTATTTCGTCTCGGGCGCGATCTTCTCCGGTTTCGCGATGGTTCTCACCCTGGCGATTCCCATCCGCAAGTTCTTCCACATGGAGGATTTCATCACCGATCGCCATCTGGAGAATATGGCCAAGGTGATGCTGGCGACCGGGCTCATCGTGTTCTACGCCTACATCATGGAGGTGTTTTTCGCCTGGTATAGCGGGAATCAGTATGAGGAGTTCATGATCTACAACCGCATGACCGGGCCTTACGCGCCCTTCTACTGGGCCCTCATCTTCTTCAATGGCATCGTGCCTCAGTTGCTGTGGTTCAAGAAGGTGCGACGTACGCCCTGGATTCTGTTCATCATTTCCATTGGCGTGAACATCGGTATGTGGCTGGAGCGTTTCATCATCGTGGTTACCAGCCTCCATCGGGAATATCTCCCCTCCACGTGGACGTACTATGCCGGTACGTTCTGGGACTGGTCGCTCTACATCGGCACCCTGGGATTCTTCTTCTCCCTCATCTTCCTATTCCTGCGGGTGCTGCCCATGATCAATATGTTCGAGATGAAGGAACTGGTACACCATCTTTCTCACCGAGGCAAGGAGCATTAAACCATGAGCGAATCGGTATATGGCTTGATGGCCCGGTTCGGTACGCCCGAAGAGGTGGTGGAAGCAACCCGCCGGGCGCGCGAGGCGGGCTATAAAAAGATGGAGGCCTATTCGCCGTTCCCCATCGAGGAGCTCGCGGACATCCTGGATTTCAAACCCAAAATCCAGTATCTGGTCTTCATCGGCGGCGTGTTGGGCGCGCTCACCGGCTTTGCGTTGCAATACTACGCCTCGGTCATCGCGTATCCGCTCATTATCGGCGGTCGGCCCTTCAATAGCTGGCCCGCGTTCATCGTCGTTGAGTTCGAGTTGACCATTCTCTTCGCGGGGTTGACCGCGGTCTTCGGTATGTTGGCTTTGAACGGCTTTCCCCATCCCTATCATCCTGTTTTCAATGGGAAGGATTTCAATCTGGTTTCGCGAGATAAATTCTTCCTGGTCATCGAATCGGCCGATCCCCGGTTCGATAGGGAGCGCACTTGGGCCTTCCTGGAAAGCCTGCATCCTGAAGAAGTCACCGAAGTGCATCCATAGGAGACTGCCATGCAATCTACGAAACGCACTCTTCACACCTTACGTCGGGCGGGTTTGGTCTGCGCGGTCTTTTGTCTGGCCCTGATTATGACCGGATGTACGATGACGATGAAGGACCAGCCTCGGGTCGACCCCTATGAACCTGCCCCCTTCTTTGCCGATGAGCGGTCGGCGTTGCTGCCCGTGGAGGATACCGTGCCCTACGGCATGGCCCGTACTGACGAGGCCCTGTACACCGGCCAGGTGGACGGCGGATATGTGGAGGTGTATCCCTTCCCCATTACCAAGGAGGGGTTGGAGTACGGCCGCCAGCGCTACGATATCTATTGTGCGCCGTGTCATGGCTTTACGGGCGAAGGCGATGGCATGGTCGTGCAACGCGGCTTCCGCCAGCCCCCCAGTTTCCATCAGGACCGCCTGCGAGAGGCGCCTCCCGGCTACTTCTATTACGCCATTACCAATGGTTTCGGAACCATGCCCAGCTATGCCAACCGCATCCCTGTGCGCGATCGCTGGCTCATTATCGCCTACATCAAGGCGTTGCAACTCAGCCAGTATGCGCCCGTGTCGGAACTGCCTCAGGAGGATGTGGCGAAGCTGGAGGCTACGCAATGAAGGAGCAAACCATGACTCGAATTCAGGCAGATGAGAAACTGCTCAAGCGCCTGGGGGCCTATCAGAAAGCCTCGCTGATCATCGGCGTGTTGGGCATCCTCGCGCTCATCGCAGGGTATTTCCTGGATGCCAAGGACTTTTTCCCCAACTATCTGATCGGCTGGATGTTCTGGGTGCAGGTGGCTTTGGGCGCGCTGGTCATCTTGTTGATTCAGAATACCGTGGGCGGGCGCTGGGGGCTGGTCATCCAACGGGTGGTGGAGGCCGCCACAATGACACTGCCCTTGTTGGGCGTCTTGTTCCTGGTGATCATCCTGGGCATCCCCCATCTGTATGAATGGTCTCATGCCGAAGCCCTGGCCCATGACGAGCTGTTGCAGCACAAAGCGCCCTACCTGAATGTACCGTTCTTCATCGTGCGGGGTGTGCTTTACTTCGTGTTGTGGAGCGGTATGGCCTGGTTGTTGCGTAAGTGGTCGGTGGCACTGGATGAGAATCCCAATGATGCGGCCACGCGCAAGAAGTTGCGCAACCTCAGCGCACCGGGCATCCTTCTCTTTGGATTTACGGTGACCTTTGCTTCGGTGGATTGGATGATGTCCCTGGAGCCTCACTGGTATTCGACCATTTACGGGATGATGTTCGGCGTGGGCGCGTTGACCTCGGGCTTTGCCTTCAGCATCGTGGTTTTCATGGGCATGATCAGGTACAAACCCTGGTCGGACATCATTCGTCCGTTGGATATCAGCGATCTGGGCAACTGGCTTTTGGCCAGCATCATGCTGTGGGCCTATATGGCCTTTTCCCAATTTCTGATCATCTGGTCAGCGAATCTGCCCGAGGAGACAACGTGGTATATCGTCCGTTCCACGGGCGGCTGGCAGTGGGTGGCTGCGATCAATATCTTTCTGCATTTCTTCCTGCCTTTCTTCTTCCTCCTGGTGCGAGGCACCAAAAAGGCGCCCGGGCGGCTGCAGAAGATCGCCTGGCTGGTGTTGATCATGCGCTTCGTGGATCTGTGGTGGATGATCTATCCGGTGTTCTCGCAGGGGAAGCTCTCTTTCTCCTGGATTTCCCTGGCCGCGCTTATCGGCATCGGTGGTCTGTTCATGGCCGTCTTCTTCCATCAATTGGCGCAGGTCAGCGTGCCACCCCTGTACGATTCCCGCTTAGCGGTCACTCCAACTTCTGAGGAGGCGCACGGTCATGTCAGCTAACATCCGACGTCACCCCGGCTATACGTCGGGCGGTTATGGGCGTACCCTGTTGTTGCTTGTTTTCATCTTTGTGGTGGCGCTCATCGGCATGTACGCCGCGCTGGATGGCGAGTTCGGGGCCTCGAAGGTCTCGGCCTTTCCGGTGGATACCACGAATTTCAAGGAGCCCGTGCTTCAGATCGACCCCGTTGCGGACTGGAAAGCCTATAAGGCGCAGCAGGATGAATTGCTAAACAGTTATGGCTGGGTGGATAAGGACGCGGGCGTGGCGCGCATTCCCATCGAGCGCGCCATCGAACTCACCGCACAGCAGGGTTTGCCTCATCGTTGATGACTGATTAAGCGGTGAAACGTGAAGACGTGATGCGTGATGCCCTCACGTTTCACGTTTTACGCATCACGTCCATCGCTGTCTCGGCCCACGTTGACTGTACGTTCATCTTTTCAAACCGAGCGAATTTCATTTTCTAAACAGGTACCTGCCTTATGCCTACATTCTTACCCTTCCCCGAAAAAGCTTCATCCCTGGCCGGTTCCGTCGACATGCTGTTGTTGACGATGCTGGCGGTTGGCTTTTTCTTCGTCATCGCGATCGCGTTGCTGGCGTTTGGGGCGATGCTGAGCAGCGAGGATGAGAAGCAGGCACCGCCATCTCATAAGGACCGGACTGTGCCCAAATGGTGGTCCTTCGGCGCGGGTCTGGTTATCCTCATCTTTTTCTTCTGGTCCGCCTTCCTCTATCTGGACCATATCAAGGTGCCCGAGGACACAGAGGATGTGATCTCGGTGGCCAAACGTTGGGTATGGAAGTTTCAGCACGCACCCGATGGCCAGGGGGAGATCGATGAGCTGCATGTGGCTGTGGGGCAGCCCGTGCGATTGATTATGACTTCCCAGGATTCGACCCACAGTATCTTCGTCCCCAGCTTCCGGCAGCAACAGGATATCCTGCCGGGGAAATTCACCGCGATGTGGTTCACAGCCACCAAGGAAGGAGAATATCCTTTCTATACGACCCAGTATAGCGGCACCGGGTATACGAAGATGTCGGGCAAGATTATCGTCATGGCGCCCGAGGCTTATCAGGCGTGGCTGGCGGGTAAACCCCTGGTCAAGCCCGCGGAAGGCGGCGGCCTGGTGGCGTTGGGCGAGCAGCTCTTCACTGAACTCGGTTGTGTGGGCTGCCACAGCGATCAGGATACCCCCACTGCGCCTACGCTGCACGATCTCTACGGTAAAACGATCACCCTCGCGGATGGCTCTACCGTGGTTGTGGATGATGCCTATCTGCGTGAATCCATTGTCGATCCCCATGCCAGGCTTGTGGAGGGCTACGGTCCCATCATGCCCGACACCTATGGGGACCTGACCGAGGAGCAGATTCAGGCGTTGGTGGACTACATCAAATCCCTCAGCGGTGTCGCGCCCGAAGCGCCCGCGGAGGGCGGTGCTGCTCCCGCAGAAGGCGCGGGTGATCCCGCCCGGGGCGAGGAACTCTTCACCACCAACGGCTGTAATGCCTGCCATACAGATCAGGATACGCCTGTCGCGCCCACGCTGCACAATATCTATGGCAGCCAGGTCGAGCTGGAAGGGGGCGAGACCATCACCGCGGATGACGCGTACATCATCGAATCCATCCAGGATTCGCAGGCGAAGCTGGTGAAGGGCTACGGCCCGGTCATGCCTCAGTATCCTGACTTTACGGAGCAGGACCTGAAGGACCTCCTGGCCTACATCCAGTCGTTGAGTACAGGGCAGCCCGCGGAGGGCGGCGCAGGACAGCCGCCCGCGGCTCAGCCCACCGAGGCCGCAGAGCCCACCTCCACGCCCGAGCCCACCCCCACCGAGGAGGCTCAGGCTGCGGAACCGACTCCCACCGAGGCTCCCGCTGCGGCACCGGCAGCCGAGGGCGACCCAGTTGCGGGCGAGGCCGCGTTTGTCAAGAACGGCTGCAATGCCTGTCACACCGAACAGGATTCCCCGGTCGCCCCCACCCTCTACGGCATCTACGGCAAGGAGATCAAGCTGGCTGATGGCTCCACCGTGGTCGTCGACGATGCCTATCTCCATGAATCCATCGTCGACCCCCATGCCAAGCTGGTGGAAGGCTATGGCCCGGTCATGCCGCCCACCTACGCCAACCTCGACCCCCAGGTCATCCTGGACATGATCGCCTATATCCGGTCGCTGACGCAGTAGCGCGGGCGATTTATGAAGGCGAAGGGACGCATCGCCCGTCGGTGCGTCCCTTTTTCTATTTGGCATCCAAACGGTCTTCGGGCATAATCGCGCGAGGTCGATGAAAATGAGGACGCAGATAGCGCAGATGCTACCCCTGTCCGAGGTCTGAGGTCTGAAGTCCGAGGTCCGAACAGTCATCCTCCGACCTCTGACCCTGGTTGACTGACAAAACTTTGTCAGGTCCGTCTGTTGGTTTCTTACCCCCTCCCCGGCCCTCATAAGCGTCAAGTTAAGGAGCTTTCGCCTGCAAGCCCGCCGATTGAAATCAGGGCTGAG
>Ga0256835_1000892_pt1 | contig 19396 bp, 15 predicted proteins | sample PIR30metaG_FD_185972 | JGI IMG/M metagenome (GOLD analysis project Ga0256835, IMG submission 185972) | Hydrothermal vent microbial communities from East Pacific Rise, Pacific Ocean - PIR-30 | ecosystem: Environmental > Aquatic > Marine > Hydrothermal vents | place: Pacific Ocean: East Pacific...
ATGACCTGAAGAGGGACCGCCACATCCGGTTGACGCAGGTGCACGGAGTGCACCACGGAGAGCTTTCGCCCGACGGACGCTATTTGCTCGACCGCTGGTCGAACCTGGAGACGCCGCGGGTCATCGAGGTGCTGGCGGCACGTGACGGAAAGCATGTAGCGGACCTGCTGCAGGCACCCGACCCGTGGCAGGACAAGAAGCTGGGCGAGGTGATCCTGGGAAAACTCCCCGCCACCGACACCTCACCGGCACTTTACTACCGTCTGATCAAGCCGGTGGATTTCGACTCGACGAAAAAATACCCTGTGGTGATCTACGTCTATGGCGGTCCCCACTCCCAGCTGGTCACCGACAGCTGGCTGGGACAGTCTCGCATGTGGCAGCATTACATGGCGGGGCAGGGGTATGTCTGCTTCACCCTCGACAACCGCGGCACCCTCGGCAGGGGTTTCGACTTTGAAAGTTGCATCCACCGCCATCTGGGCGACTATGAGGTGAAAGACCAGATGCGGGGGGTGGACTACCTCCAAAGCCTCCCCTGGGTGGATACCGCCCGCATGGGAGTCCATGGATGGAGCTATGGAGGTTTTATGACCATCTCGATGATGCTCAAAAATCCCGGCGTCTTCCGGGCGGCCGTGGCCGGAGGACCCGTCACCGACTGGAAGTATTACGAAGTGATGTATGGAGAGCGTTACATGGACCGGCCGCAGGAGAACCCTGAAGGGTATGCCGAAGCCGACCTGAAAAACTATGTGGACAACCTGGACGACCACCTGCTCATCATCCACGGCGCGATGGACAGCACCGTGGTGTGGCAGCACAGTCTAACCCTCCTGCGTGCTTTCATCAAGGCCGGCAAGCAGGTCGACTATTTCGTCTATCCCACCCATCCCCACAATGTCCGCGGCTGGGACCGCATCCACCTCATGCGCAAGGTGTCGGACTATTTTGATGAGTATCTGAAGTAAGAAGTCTAAAAGGTCTAAAAGGTCGAACCGCCTTCGCTCCTCCTGACGTCGGAGCTTCGGCGGACGAAGGTTGAAGAGTTGAAAGGTTGAAAGGAGCGAAGGTGGGGTTCAGAGCGCAGAGAACGTCCCGCCTCGCCCAACGAAGCCATGCGAAGTTGGGTTATTTAAGAAGGCGCAATTTCGTTTGGGTTTTGAATATTGGAATTCGGGATTTATTTGTGATTTGAGATTTCGGTATTGGAATTTTTCATTCTACCCCGCTGGGGCGGATTGGGGTGTTTATATGCCATGTCACAGGCATTAAAATGCCTGTCTATTGCCATTCAGTCCCCTTCGGAGACGGTTTTATGCCGTTGACCAAATTCGTCCCGTTAGGGACTGAAAAACAATCCCGGCAGGCCGGGACTACGGCGGACGAAGGTTGAAGGGTTGAAAGGTTGAAAGGAGCGAAGGTGGGGTTCAGAGCGCAGAGAACGTCCCGCCTCGCCCAACGAAGCCATGCGAAGTTGGGTTATTTAAGAAGGCGCAATTTCGTTTGGGTTTTGAATATTGGAATTCGGGATTTATTTGTGATTTGAAATTTGAGTATTGGAATTTATTAAAAAGCTTGTTCTTCAATCCCTTGGTTACAAGAATTTTTCCAGATAAAACCTCGTCTCGAACCTCAGTCCGTTGCGGATGACGGTAATGCGGATGAGGGTACCGGGTTTTTTCTGGAAGATATGGTAGATCTCGTCCATTTTCATGTGGGATACGTTCTTTCCGTTGATCCGTTCAAGGCGGTCGCCTTTTTTCAGGCCGGCGCGGGCGGCCGGGGAGCCTTTGCGCAGGTCGGAGATGATGTAATAGGGAAAGTCGGGGATCGGAGCGGTGATGTTGATGCCGGCGTTGTTCGTGCGGAAGGGGTCGCGGAAAAAGCGGTTGGGGCGGAGGATCATACGGCTCCCCGGATAATCGATGATGACATGGAAACGGCGGAGGATCTCCGAGCCGAGGGTGCCGTTGCGGTTGTCATAGCCCCGGACGGGTTGGAAGGAGAGGGTGTCGGGAAAGCCCACCACCGGGTTCTCAAAGCTGTAAGGGCCGAGGAAGAAGGCCGGGATGCGGGCCAGCCGGCCGTTGATGCGGCCGTTGAGGCCGGTGCCTAGGTATGCCGGCACCGACTTCGGCGGGATGGAGATCTTGGGAGAAGAGTTCGGCAACAGCCACAAACCGAAACTGAGCCCCGTATCGAGCAATAACCGTACTTTTACCGGCTCCTGCCGGTGGTTGATGATGGTGCCCTCAAGGTAGGGTTTGCTCCCCACAAAGGTGAGGGGTAACAACTCATCTCCCCGGCGCAGCCGGGGATGGTAGGTGGCCGGGTTATACAGGGTGATCACCTTCCGCTCATAGTCGAGGCGGACGATGAAGTTGCTGAAAAGACGGTAGCCGATCAGACCGTGCACCCGCGTGCCCAGCGCATTGGAGAGGTCAAAGATATCCTGCAGCATCACAAAGACCGTCTGGCCGGTGCCGGTGATCCCCGGCAGCGAGAAGGTGTTGCCCGTGGAGACCACCGCGTCCACCGGCTTGCCCATCCCCAGGCCGGTCACGGGCGTGACCCGCGTGTACCGCAACGAAAGCGAATCACCCAGCGACAGCTCACTGATGATCGTGTTCTCGATGCCCGTATCGAGGATGAAACGCAAAGTGTCCGAGTGGTTGATCACCAAAGGGATGATGATCAGGTTGTTGACAAGCCTGAAGCGGATCTGCACCTTGTGTGTGCGAGGCGAATCGAACGTCATGCTCCCCCCCGGAAGGGGCTGCGCCTGACCCCACCCGCAGGGTCCGGTGAGAAGACCCACGATCATCCCTGTCATACCTATGAACCAGCGTATCCGTATCATTTCCCACCTTTCAGCCCTGTCTGTAATTCCCCAAAATAAGAAAAATGTACGAAAGTTCACAATATGCTTTCCCCGGAAAAACCGGGAAGTCTGACAAAATGGCACGAAAAGGGATGTTTTCAGCTGTGGCTCGAATCTTGATAAAGGAAGGCGAAACCCAACCCCCGATTTCCGGGATTAAAAGAAAAAAACTTAAAAAGAAAGGAGAAACGCTTATGAACCTGAACAATTTTACGATAAAATCCCAGGAGGCGATACAGCAGGCGGTAGAGATCGCCAAGGGATTGAATAACCAGGCGATCGAGAACGGTCACCTGATGAAGGGTGTGCTCGCCATGGGTGAGAACATTACCAACTATCTGTTCAAGAAGCTCGAAATCAATATGGAGCGTTTTGAGCAGGTGTTGGACAAGATCCTGGAGAGTTACCCGAAGGTTAGCGGTGGGGAGCCTTATCTTTCGAAAAACGCTTCTAAGGCCTTGGATGAGGCTTTGCGTTATTCTCGGGAGATGGGCGACCAGTTCGTATCGATAGAGATGATCATCTTGGGCATTTTGGCCAGCAATGACGAGGTGTCCAAGATGATGAAGGACATGGGCATGACCGAAAAGGGTCTGCTGACCGCCATCAAGGAATTGCGGAAAGGGTCGAAGGTGTCCGACCAGAATGCGGAGAACACCTTTGATGCGCTCAACCGTTTTGCCATCAACCTGAACGATATGGCCCGCAGCGGCAAGCTCGACCCGGTGATCGGCCGTGAGGAGGAGATTCGCAGAATCCTGCAGATCCTTTCGCGTCGTACCAAAAACAACCCGATCCTCATTGGGGAGCCGGGTGTCGGTAAGACGGCCATCGCCGAAGGTCTGGCCCAGCGTATTGTGCGGGGAGATGTGCCGGAGAACCTGAAGACGAAGCAGATCTATTCGCTCGACATGGGAGCCCTCGTAGCCGGCGCAAAATACAAGGGTGAGTTTGAAGAGCGCCTGAAAGGCGTGGTGAAGGAGGTGGTTGCCGCCGAAGGGGAGATCATCCTCTTTATCGATGAGATCCATACCCTTGTGGGGGCCGGCAAAGGTGAAGGGGCCATGGACGCTGCCAACATCCTGAAGCCGGCACTCGCACGAGGTGAGCTCCGCGCCATCGGCGCTACCACCCTCGATGAGTACCGGAAGTATTTCGAGAAGGACAAAGCCCTCGAGCGTCGTTTCCAGATCGTGATGGTCGAAGAACCCGATCCGGCCAGCGCCATTTCGATCCTGCGTGGGCTGAAAGAGCGGTACGAAAATCATCACAAGGTGCGCATCCGCGACGAGGCGATCATCGCTGCCGTCGAACTGTCGCACCGGTATATCACCGACCGTTTCCTGCCCGACAAGGCCATCGACCTCATCGACGAGGCGGCTGCCCGTCTGCGGCTCGAGATGGATTCGCTGCCGCGCGAGATCGACGACTTGGAGCGCAAAATCCGTCAGCTCGAAATCGAACGCGAGGCCCTCAAGCGCGAAGGCGACAAGAAGAAAACCGAAGAGATGAGCCGGGAGATTGAGAACCTCACCGAGGAGATGAACCGGCTCAAGGCCAAATGGCAGATGGAGAAGGATATGATCAATCAGATCCAGCAGGCCAAGCAGCGTATCGAGGACCTCAAGCACGAGGCTGAAGTGGCCGAACGGGAAGGCAACTACGAGCGCGTGGCGGAAATCCGCTACGGTCTGCTCGGTCAGGAAGAGGAGCGGATCAAAGAGCTACAGAAGAAACTGCAAGAGCTTCAGGGCGACAACCCCCTGATCCGCGAAGAGGTGACAGCCGAGGATATTGCCGAGATCGTGTCGAGTTGGACCGGCATCCCCGTGAAACGGATGCTGCAGAGCGAACGAGAAAAACTGCTGCATCTCGAGGAAGAGCTGCATAAGCGTGTGGTGGGACAGGATGAAGCCATCCGTGCTGTTGCCGACGCTGTACGCCGCAGCCGCGCCGGACTGCAAGATACCAAACGGCCGATCGGATCGTTCATCTTTCTCGGTACTACCGGGGTCGGTAAAACCGAACTGGCAAAGGCCCTGGCCGAGGTGCTCTTCAATGATGAGAACATGATGACGCGTATCGATATGTCCGAATACCAAGAGCGCCATTCGGTATCGCGCCTCATCGGAGCACCTCCGGGATACGTCGGCTATGAAGAAGGCGGCCAACTCACCGAAGCCGTGCGCAGGAAACCGTATTCGGTGGTGCTGCTCGACGAGATCGAGAAAGCCCATCCCGATGTCTTCAACATCCTGCTGCAGGTGCTCGATGACGGTCGTCTCACCGACAACAAAGGCCGGGTGGTGAACTTCCGGAATACCATCATCATCATGACCTCAAACCTCGGCAGCCAGCTCATTCAGGAGAACCTGAAAAACTTCTCCGGAGAGAACCGTGAGCAGGTGCTGGAGCAGACCCGCCGTCAGGTGATGGAACTGCTGCGCAAGACGATCCGTCCGGAGTTCCTCAACAGGGTCGACGAGATCATCATGTTCACGCCGCTGACCCACGAGGAGATCAAGGAGATCGTCCGGCTGCAGTTCAACCGCATCCGCGAAATGCTCAAGGAGAAAGAAATCGACCTGGTGCTCGAAGAGGATGCGGTCGAATGGATCGCCAAGGTGGGCTTCGATCCGGTGTATGGTGCACGACCCATCAAACGCGTCATCCAGCGCGAAGTGGTCAACGAGCTCTCCAAAGAGCTCATCGCCGGCACCATCGACAAAAACTCGGTCATCCACATCACTGTGGAGAACGACCACCTGGTGTTCCGCAACGAAAAATGACGACCGTCCCGGCTGTTTCGTCCGGGAAAAAGAAAAGGGACCGCGATCGCGGTCCCTTTTTTTATGGCCCCTTTCCGGGTTCAGGATGCGGCATAACTTTTCAGGCAATCTTCCACATCCGGTTCGATATCGAATATGTTGTGCAGTTGTAACAACTTGAAAAGTTCCATCACTTCGTCGGAGACGTTGCAGATCTTCAGCGAACCATATTTGTTGTTGGCTGTCTTCATCAATGACAGTAGGACGCCGAAGCCTGAACTGTCAATGTACTTGATCCCTTCGAGGCTTAAGATCAGTTTGGTGTTGGGGGCATCGAAAAGCGCATTGAGTTGCTGCTTCGCCTCTTCGGCAATGAGCGCGTTGAACTTCTTCACGTTCTCTTTGAAACGGACAATGGTGACATCACCTCTTTTTTCAATATCAAAAAGTTCCATATCGGTTCTTATTTCAAGTTAATAATTATTTAAGATAATGATTGGTAAGTTCATCGCAGGCGAGCTGCGTTTCTTCACGGAAACGGTCGATGAAGCCGCGGTAACGTTCGGTTTCTTTTCCTTCCTTGGCAAGAAGTTCGAACTCCTTGAGCATTTTGGCCAGATCTTCCATCCCCATAATGGCTACCGACGACTTCGCTTTGTGAGCCTGCATGCCCAGTTCATACCAGTCTTTCTTTTCGTAGAGCGATTCAAAGATCTCGTTGAACTCCGGGATCTGCTGGACAAAGATCTCAACCATCTCCCGGATCAGGTCGGGATTGTCCCCGGCCATCCCCTTGAGATATTCCATGTTCACATACCTGAACTCCTCCGCCATGACCGCTCGTTTTATTTTCAAATATGAAAAAATTATCGGAAATAAAAAACCTTCGATCTCTCTTTCCGTAAAAAACAAATGGTTAATTTCGTAGCATTCTCTTAGCAAAACGTGCGAAGATGATCAGAAAGTTCATCATGTTGTTGCTTCTGGCCGGGATGGTCTTTCCTGTAGGTGCCCAGGAGCTGGCATCTTTCCGAAAAAAAGATCTGGGGGCTTCGCTGCCGGATGCGAAGGGACTGATCAAGACCGTGAAGAGGGGGGACGACCTTTTTCGTAAAGGTGTGGGATTCTACCCGCAGGCGCTGAAGCAGTACCTGAAGGTTTACGATCGGGTGCCGACAAGCGCTCCGCTCAATTACCGCATTGGTTTGTGTTACCTGTATACCGACCATAAGGCGAAAGCGCTTTCCTACATTGAGAAGGCATATGCACTCGACAGCCTTGTGGCGCAGGATATCCTCTATCGCCTGGGGCAGGCCTGTCAGTACCGTTATGAGTTCAATAAGGCTTTGGAATATTATCGAATGTTCCTGCAGGGACCGGGACAGGTGGCCGTGACACCGATGGGACAGGCCGTGCGTAAACGCATCGGCGAATGTGAAAGTGGTTTGCAGGTGATACAGGATACCGTTCCGGGGGTGATCACAAACCTGGGCGGCGAGATCAACTCCGAATGGGATGATTACAAGGTGGTGATGCCTCCGGAGGGCGACCGGCTCTTTTTCACCTCCCGGCGGATCCATGTGGCGGGGCAGTTGCCCAACCGCTATGATGGAAAGTTCGAGGAAGACATCTATCTATCCCGGGGTGAGGGGAACGGCTGGTCGCCGGCCGGCCGGATGGAAAAACCCCTGAACACCCGCTATAATGATGCCGCCCTGGCCTTTTCACCCGACGGGAAAAGCCTTTTTGTTTATTATGGCAAGAAGGGAGGTGGAGATATCCTGATGACTTCCCTGAAAAATGGGCATTGGAAAAAGCCGGCCAAGCCCCCCTGGAAGATCAACAGCCGTTGGCAGGAGAGCTCGTTGTGCATCTCTTCCGACAGCAGCGAGATCTATTTTGTCTCGGCCAACCGACGTCTCTCGCATGGCGGAAAAGATATCTTCGTGATCCGCCGGGATGTTGACGGCAAATGGAGCAAGCCCGAACCGCTGGATACAACGGTGAACACTCCCTGGGACGAGGAAAGCCCCTGGCTTACTCCCGATGGCAAAACGCTCTACTTCTCCTCACAGGGTCATAACAGCATGGGAGGCTTTGATGTCTTCCGGTCCCACAGGCGGCAGGACGGTTCCTGGGGACCGGCGGAAAACCTCGGCGTGCCCCTCAATACTCCCGACGATGACCTCTTTTATATGGGTTCGCCCCAGGATTCGCTGGTGGCTTATGTCTCGGGAGTCCGTGAAGATACTTACGGATGGATGGATATATACCAGATCACCTGGACCCCTGTGTGGATGCGCGATACGATCACTCCGACGGTGATGCAGGTGAAAAAAAACGAAGCTGTCAAGCCGACCGCGGTGAACACCTTGTCGCTGGCCGTGCCCGTGATGCCTAAGCCCCGTCGGCGACAGATCGTCGTTACCGGAACCATCACCGATAAGATCACGGGAGAACCCGTCATGGCCTCGATCGATATCATCGAAATAGATAAGAATGAGGTCAGCGGAAAGGCCATGTCCTCCAAGAGCACGGGCCGGTACGTCATTCGCCGGGACGAACGCAAGAGCTTCGGCGTGGAGATCAATGCTCCAGGCTATATGTTCCTGCTCGATATGGTCGAAATCCCGCCATCCGATACCGTGACGGTGGTGCGGAAAGATTTCCGGATGAAGAAGATCAAGGTGGGAGAGACCGTGGTGTTGCAGAATATCTTTTTCGAGACCAACAAGGCGGTGATCACGCCGGTATCCTATCCGGCGCTCGACCGGGTGATCAACTTCATGCGGAACAATCCCGGCATCAAGGTGGAGATCGACGGTCATACCGACAGTGTGGGATCGGATGCCTATAATCTGAAACTTTCGCAGGCGCGAGCTCAAGCGGTGGTCGATTATCTCGTGCAACACGGTATTCCGCGGGAACGGCTCGTGGCAAAAGGCTTCGGCGAGAGCCAGCCTGTAGCTCCCAACACCACCCCGGAAGGGCGGGCAAAAAACCGACGCGTGGAGTTCAAGATCCTCGAAATGGAATAGAAAGGGACATCTGAAAATTTGCTACATTTGTGCGGCCTCCTGCGGGAGGGCGCACATTTTTTTTACCTTACACAAGAGAGAGAGATGAAAACCACACCCCTCACCCCCGTACACGAAGCCCTCGGCGCCCGGATGGTGCCCTTTGCCGGTTTCCTGATGCCGGTCGAATACAGCGGCATTCAGGATGAACATATTACAGTAAGAACACGGGTGGGCGTCTTCGACGTCTCACACATGGGAGAGATCCGCATCACAGGCCCGAAAGCACTGGAGTTTCTCCAGTGGGTCACCACCAATGATGTTTCGGCCCTTTACGACGGGAAGGTGCAATATTCCTGCTTCCCCAATGGCCGGGGCGGGATCGTCGACGACCTGCTCGTCTACCGGATGGGGGAGGAAGAATACCTGTTGGTGGTGAATGCATCGAACATCGAGAAGGATTACAACTGGCTGGTGGAACACGGCAAAGAGATGGGCCTGAAAGCAGGGGAGGAGATCGTGAATCTCTCCGACAGCATTGCCCAGTTGGCCGTGCAGGGGCCTTTGGCACTGGAGGCGATGCAAAAACTGACCCCCGTTCCGGTGACCGGGATGGAGTATTATACTTTCCGGAAAATCGAATTCGCCGGTATCCCGGATGCTCTCTTTTCCACGACGGGCTATACCGGAGCGGGCGGTTGTGAGATCTATGTCCCGGCTGAACGGGCCGTGGAACTGTGGGATGCTGTCATGGAAGCAGGAAAGGAATACGGGATCAAACCCGCCGGCCTGGGGGCCCGCGACACACTCCGTCTCGAAATGGGATACTGTCTCTATGGCAACGATATCACCGACGAAACTTCCCCCATCGAGGCGGGGCTGGGTTGGATCACCAAATTCGTTGAAGGGAAAAACTTCATCGACAGGGACCTGCTCTGGAAACAGAAGCAGGAGGGGGTCGACCGTCGTTTGAAAGGATTCGTTCTCGAAGAGAAAGGAATCCCGCGGCAACACTATCCCGTCTTCAACGAAGAAGGAGAAGAGATCGGCGAGGTGACCTCCGGCTCGATATCGCCGATGCTGAAAAAAGGGATTGGGTTGGCCTACCTGAAAAAGGGTTACTGGAAAGAAGGGACCCCCATTCTCATCGGGGTGCGCAACAAGCGTCTGCGCGCCACAGTCACCCGCCCCCCTTTTTACAAACCGGATAACTGATCCGTACCGATGAAGAAGAACAGTGTGGAGGTGTGCTTTTCGCCTCTTGTCTATCCTTTGTATGAGAATCCCGAGAATATTGTGGTGGTGGTGGATATCCTGCGGGCCACCTCCTCGATCATCACGGCTTTTCATAATGGGGTCGAGCGGTTGATCCCCGTGCGCACCATCGACGAGGCACGGGCTTACAAGGACCGGGGTTACCTCATTGCTGCCGAGCGGGATGGCAAGGTGCTCGATTTCGCCGATTTCGGGAACTCCCCGGACAATTTCACCCCTGAGCGTATCAAAGGGAGGACGATCGTGTACAGCACCACCAACGGCACTCAGGCCATTCAGATGGCAGGCCACAGCCGTCAGGTGCTGGTGGGAGGGTTCCTCAATATCTCCGCACTTACCGCGTATCTTCAGGAACAGCACCACAATGTCCTGATCCTCTGTGCGGCCTGGAAGAACAAGTTCTCACTCGAGGACTCGGTTTTCGCGGGAGCGCTCACCGACCGTCTCCTGGCGGGAGGACGCTTTACCACCATCTGTGATTCGGCCCACGCTGCCCGCGACCTGTGGCTGCTGGCCCAAGGCGACTTGATCGGTTACATCGACAAGGCGGCCAACCGCTCCCGCCTGAAAAAACTGGGACTGGACCATGCCGTGGAATATTGCCATACTCAGGATGTTACGGATGTTATCCCTGTGCTGGAGGGAGATGTGCTCGTGCGGTTGAAAAAGTTGTGAAAAAGTTATCAATTTATTCCGCTTTTTGTATGGAATATTCCGCTTTTTGATGCAACTTTGTAGTGCCATAACAATCCCTCAAAGCACCAAAAAAAATGAAGAAACACAATTTTTATGCAGGACCGGCCATCTTGCCGGAGTACACGGTCGATAAAGTGATCGAGGCCTGCCGCGATTTCGACGGCATGGGTCTGGGGATCATGGAGATCTCGCACCGCAGCAAAGAATTTGTGGCGGTGATGGAACAGGCACAGCAGCTCTTCAAGGACCTGCTGGACATCCCTCAGGGGTATCATGTACTGTTCCTCGGCGGTGGGGCTTCCACACAGTTCACCGTCGTGCCGATGAACCTCATGCAGAAAAAGTCGGCTTACCTCAATACGGGTGCGTGGGCTTCCAAGGCCATCAAAGAAGCCCGTCTCTACGGGGAAGTGGAAGTGGTCGCTTCGTCGGAGGATAAGAACTTCACGTATATCCCCAAGGGTTATGTCGTGCCTGAAGATGCAGACTATTTCCACATCACCTCCAACAATACCATTTACGGTACCGAGTTCCACAGTGATCCCGATTCTCCCGTGCCGATGGTGGCGGATATGTCGTCCGATATTCTCAGCCGTCCCGTGGATGTCTCGAAATATGCCCTGATCTATGGCGGAGCCCAGAAAAACCTTGCCCCCGCGGGAGTGGCCTTCGTCATTGTCCGGGAGGATATCCTCGGCAAGGTCGACCGTAAGATCCCGACCATCTTCGATTACAGGACGCACATCGAAAAAGGATCGATGTTCAACACTCCGCCGGTATTGCCCATATATGCTGCCTTGCAAACACTGATCTGGATCCGTGATAACGGAGGTGTGGAAGCGATGCGGAAACGCAACCATGAAAAGGCTACCCTCCTCTACGAAGAGATCGAACGGAACAAACTGTTCCGTCCGACCATCACCAATGAGGAAGACCGTTCGGTGATGAACGTTTGCTGGGTGATGAATGAAGAGTATGCCGAACATGAAAAGCCTTTCCTTGAGTTTGCCACCGAACACGGTATGATCGGCATCAAAGGTCACCGTTCGGTAGGTGGTTTCCGGGCATCCCTTTACAATGCCTTGCCTCTTGAAAGCGTCAAAGCCCTTATCGAGGTGATGCAGGAATACGAGAAAAAGATCTGATCCCCCAACTTTAAAAAAACAATCCGATGAAAGTCCTGATTGCGACCGAAAAGCCCTTTGCCCCTGAGGCAGTGGAACAGATACGTGGCATCTTTGACGATGCAGGGTACGAGACCGTTCTGTTGGAGAAATATGCTTCGAAGGATGAACTGTTGACTGCGGTGAAAGGGGTGGATGCTCTCATTGTCCGCAGTGACAAGGTGGATGCAGCCGTCTTGGATGCTGCCGATACTTTGAAGATCGTCGTACGGGCCGGTGCCGGATATGACAACATCGACCTCGAGGCCGCGACGGCGAAAGGAGTGGTGGTGATGAACACCCCCGGACAGAACTCCAATGCCGTGGCCGAGCTGGCCCTCGGCATGATGGTCTACATGGCCAGGAACCTCTTTAACGGCAAACCTGGCACCGAGCTCAAAGGCAAGACTCTCGGCATACATGCCTACGGGCATGTGGGCCGCGAGGTGGCCCGTATCGCCCGGGGATTCGGCATGGAAACCCTGGCCTACGATCCCTTCGTCAGCAAAACCGACATCATCAACGACGGTACCAAACCGGTCGATACCGTTGAGGAGCTCTATGAACGTTCCCGTTACGTCTCGCTTCACATTCCCGCCAATGACCAGACACGCCGGTCGGTCAGCTACGACCTGCTGAGCCGGATGCCCAAGGGGGCGACCCTCGTCAATACCGCCCGGAAAGAGGTGGTCGATGAAGAGTCGTTGCTGCGTATGTTCCGCGAGCGTGACGATTTCCGGTATGTCTCCGACATCGCTCCCGACTGTGCCGATGAGATCGCCAGGGAGTTCCCCGGAAGGTTCTTCTTCACGCCGAAAAAAATGGGGGCCCAGACCGCCGAAGCCAATATCAACGCCGGGGTGGCTGCCGCCCGCCAGATCGTCAAGTTCTTCGAGAAAGGAGATACCACCTTCCAAGTCAATAAATAACTCCGAACTTGAAACCCAAAACTTGTAACTCGTAACTCGTAACTTGTAACTTGTAACTTGTAACTCGGAACTCGGAACTCGGAACTCCGAACTGAATACTTAATACTAATTCACTACGACCATGGCAGTGATGAGACCTTTCCGGGGGATCCGTCCTCCGGCCGAGCTGGCCCCGAAAGTGGCTTCCCGCCCTTATGACGTGCTCAACTCCGAGGAGGCCCGCCAGGAGGCCGAGGGGAACCCCTATTCGCTTTACCACATCATCAAGGCGGAGATCGATCTGCCTCCGGATGTGGATGTGCACAGCGAAGAGGTGTACAAAAAGGCGCAGGAAAACTACCGTATGTTCCTCGAAAAGGGCTGGTTGCAGCAGGATGAGAAAGAGCATCTGTACATCTATGCGCAGACCTGGCGGGGCAAGACCCAGTACGGTTTGGTGGGATGTGCCTCGGTGGACGATTATCTCAATGGTGTGATCCGCAAGCACGAACTCACACGGCCTGACAAGGAGGAAGACCGGATGAAGCATGTGTTGGTCAACAACGCCAACATCGAACCGGTTTTCTTTACCTATCGTGCCGTGCCGGAGATCGATGAGATCGTTGCCGACATCGTGGAAAATCAGGATCCCGAATACGATTTTACTGCCGACGACGGAGTGAGACACCAGTTCTGGGTGATCGGGGATGAGGAGACCATCCGCCGCCTCTCGGCCCTCTTTGAGGCGATCCCCTACACCTACGTGGCGGACGGACACCATCGTACCGCCGCTGCCGCCAGGGTGGGCCTTGAAAAAAGGAAGAACAACCCTCATCATACGGGCCAGGAAGAATACAATTTCTTTCTGGCGGTCCTCTTTCCGCATGACCAGTTGACCATCATCGATTACAACCGTGTGGTGAAAGACCTGAACAGGATGGAGGCGTCCACTTTCCTGGAAAAGCTTGAAAAGGCTTTCGTAGTGGAAAAGATGGGAAAAGAGCCCTACCGTCCTGCCCGGCCGCATGAATTCTCGATGTACCTGGAAGGGGAATGGTACCGCCTGACGGCCCGGCCCGGCACGTACGACGATGAGGATCCCATCGGCCAGTTGGATGTGACCATCCTCTCGGAACAGGTGCTGGGACCGCTGCTGGACATCCGCGACCTGCGCCGCTCCGACCGGATCGACTTCGTGGGAGGGATCCGCGGACTGGAAGAGCTGGCCCGCCGCGTCGATTCCGGTGAGATGAAGGTGGCTTTCGCACTTTACCCCGTATCACTGGAACAGCTCATGCGCATCGCCGACACCGGCAATATCATGCCTCCCAAGACAACCTGGTTCGAACCCAAATTGCGTTCCGGTCTTGTGATCCATAGCCTCGACTGAGATGATCCGCGAAAACCTGCAACGTCTCCTCGATGAGTTGCCTCCCCATGTGCGGCTGGTGGCGGTCAGCAAGACCAAACCGGCCGAAGTCGTAAAGGAGGCCTACGACGCCGGACATCGTGACTTCGGCGAGAACAAGGTCCAGGAAATGGTGGCCAAGCGGGAGCAACTGCCCGGTGATATACGCTGGCACATGATCGGCCACCTCCAGACCAACAAAGTGAAATACATCGCTCCGTTCGTTCATCTCATCCACAGTGTCGACAGCCTGAAGCTGCTGCGTACCATCGACAAGGAAGGCCGTAAGCACGGCCGCGTGATCGATGTGCTTTTTGAGATCCATATTGCCAAAGAACCTTCCAAATTTGGATTTGCATGGGATGACCTGCGGCAACTCATGGAAGCGGGGGAGTGGCAGCGTCTGGATCATGTGCGGATCTGTGGCGTGATGGGGATGGCTACCTTTACCGACGATACTTCCCTGGTCAGGGAGGAGTTCCGGACACTCGCCCAATATTTCCGTAGCTTGAAAGAAGATTTTTTTCCGGATAAGGATCATTTCCGGGAGATCTCCATGGGGATGTCGGGCGATTATAGGATCGCCATCGAGGAAGGAGCGACGATCGTGCGGATCGGTACTTTGATTTTCGGAGAAAGGGATTATCTTTAACTTCGGAACCAACCCGAATGATTATGGTCGATCTGAAAGTGAAATATCTGGGACTGACACTGAACAGTCCATTGGTGCCCAGCAGCTCGGGCCTGACCGCTTCGCCCGATCGTATCCGGCAGATGGAAGAAGCCGGCGCCGGTGCCGTTGTGTTGAAATCGCTCTTTGAGGAACAGATCCTCTACGACAGCGACCGCTATCTGGAATCCCAGCCCTATCCCGAGGCGGAGGATTATCTGCGGGGATATGTACGTGACCATGCGGTGGGGGATTATCTGAAACTGATCGAAGAGACCAAGAAAAAGGTTTCTATTCCGGTCATTGCCAGCATCAACTGTGTCACGGCCGATGAGTGGGTGGATTTTGCCCGGCAGATCGAAGAGGCCGGCGCCGATGCCCTGGAGGTGAACGTTTACTTTTTGCCTTTGTCGGAAGACCTTACCGCCCAGGAGTATGAGCGTATCTACTTTGAACTGGCCGAACGGCTGAAGGGGATGCTTCGTATCCCGGTGAGCTTCAAACTCGGACGGCAGTTCACCAACCTGACGTATGTGGTCTCGCGGTTGGCCCATCGCAAGGTGGATGGCGTGGTGCTCTTCAATCGTTTTTATGAGCCGGACATAGATCTGGAAAAGCTGGAGCTGACGGCAGCCCCGGTGTTCAGCCAGCCGGTTGAGCTGCGGCAGACGCTCCGTTGGGTCGGTTTGCTGGCAGGGAGGTACGAAGGTCTGAGCCTGGCTGCCTCCACGGGTGTGCATGATGCGGCGGCTGCCCTGAAACTGCTGCTCGCCGGCGCCGACGCCGTGCAGGTGTGTTCCGTCCTCTATGAAAAGGGGATCCCCGTCATGGCAGATATGCTCCAGGAAATGAAAGCATGGATGGAACAAAAGGGTTTCAACCGAATCGATGACTTCCGCGGAAAGCTCAGCTATGCCCGCCTCAACGACCCTGTGATGTACGAACGTTCACAGTTCATGAAGTATTTCTCCGACTATCACTGATCCCATTGTCCCTGAAGATGGTCCTCAAAAAGCCGGATGAGCGCGCCGAAAAGCGAGTGACGGGGATCATCGGAGGGGGGAACTCTTTCTTTCAGGAATGCAAGGTGCCTTTCCAAGGTGCCCCGGTCATTGAGGAAAGGTAAAGCATTCTCAATGACCGAAAAAGCTTCCAATGCCGTGAGATAGTCGGCTTCGGTGAAGATCTCAAGAAAAGTCCCGATGTAACGGGAAAAGTCCAACCCCGACTGCCAACAGGCGGCGATCAGTTCCCGTCTCCTTTCGGGATCGGAGATGTTTTGCAAAGCGGGGAAAAGCTTCTCAACAGCTGCCTGGCTTTTCATGTCGCGGATCACCCCTGCAACGGCATGGATCACCCCGGGCGAGGAAGTGGTGTCGTAAACTTTCAGCAGTGCTTCGATCAAAGAGGGATCCCCCCGCTCCCGTATCTCCCGGATCACAGTGAGAACTTCTCCGTCGTTCGCGGAGAAAAGCCGCTCGGCCAATCGTTTCGTTTCCTTTTTACCCTTCATCGGGAAAACTGTCTGAATGGTACAAATGTATCATTTTCCGGGGAGCAGGGAAACAAAATCATTTTGGATTTCGTAAAAATTATAAAAGAATGGAGCAAGATAACATCTCTCTTAAAAGGTTGAGCCCCAATTCAGGAAAAAAGGGTCAGAGGAAAGCTGTTTCAAAAAAAATTGTTTGGATTTAAAAAAAAGTATTATTTTTACTTTGGTATTGTTTCATTGTCAATGTTGTAAATTGCAGTTTTATGAAATTACAAATGGTTAAGAGAAGTCCGATACAATTCATTTTTCTGGCCCTGATCACGGTTTTCATGTTCAGCTGCAAATCGGGAGAGAAGAAACAGGAGGCCCAGGAGGAGACGGTGGATGTCGATGTCTCCCAGCTGGATGAGGAGATGTTCAAGAACATCAATGAGGCGAAAGAGGTCTTCTATTCCTTGCCTTCTCCTCTTGAGACGGCCATGCTGGTCAAGTCGGCCGGGGCTGGTTATGATGAGGACCTGCTGAATCCTGTGGACAATGCCACGAAGTATTCCACTAACAAGAGCATGGCATTGAACCTGGGCATCTACACCTGCGACCTCAGCTTTGCCAGCCTGTATGACCAGACCCAGGCATCGATCGATTACATGAATGCAGCCAAGAAAATGGCGGATGGCCTGGGGATCCTCGATGCCATCAGTCAGGAGAGCATCGACAGGCTCGAAGAGAACATCAATAACCGGGATGTGATCATGGACATCATCTCGGAGACTTTCATGAACTCCAGTTCTTATCTTGAAGAGAACGACCGTACGGCCATCGCGGCCATTGTGCTCGTAGGTGGCTGGATCGAAGGACTTTACCTGGCTACCCAACTGGTCCCCGATACAGCGAATTTGGAGACCAACAAACTGGTGCAGCGGATTGTCGACCAGAAGCTCTCGCTCAACATCATCCTCCGCCTCCTGAACAATAACAAAGACAATCCCGATGTGGAGGCTGTGATGAAAGATATCGAGGCGCTCAAGGCGATTTACGATAAGATCCCAATGACCGCGAGTGAAAAGGTGACCACCTCCACCGATGAGAACGATGTGACGACCATCGAGTCCTCGTCTACCTACAAAATCACTCCGGAAGTGTTCAAAGAACTGAAAGAGAAAGTCAAAGAAATCAGAACCAATTACATTTCATAAAATCTATTCCTATGAAAAGAGTTCTTACCCTGTTCTTATTCATATCGGCATTCTTTGTATTTGGTACACAAAACGTTCAGGCACAATGCAAGGGGTTTGCGAAGAATGTCTGTAAACTGGAGCTGGTCCCTTATACGCATGACGGGAATTACCATGCGGCCGTATTGACCGAAGGGGAAGAAGCTGAGCTTTACAAGACCTTTTATTCCGATCAGGAGTACCGTATTGCCGTATGTGGGTCGGACAACCTCCCGGAGATCGAGTTTTCGGTCGTGGATGCCGCCCAGAACGTTCTTTATACCAATAAGGACCATGACTACAAGAAGACGTGGGACTTCAAGCTACAGGCCAGTCAGCAACTGAAGATCGTCGTGAAGGTCCCTTCTCGGGGCGATAAGTCGAAAGAACCGGAAAGCGGCTGTGTGGCGATCATGTTCGGCTTTAAGGTGAAGTAGCGGCAAAAAGAACAGGATAAAGAGAAAAGATAAAAGGCCTGTCCCAAAGCGGGACAGGCTTTTTTATGCCAGCTTTTCACGGATATGGGAGGCTGTGTGAGAGTGTTTGCATTCTACCAATGCTTCGGGGGTGCCTTCGAAGATGATCGTGCCGCCCTTTTCACCCCCTTCGGGACCCAGGTCGATGATCCAGTCGGCTGCCTTGATCACTTCCGGATTGTGCTCGACGAGAATGATGGTATTGCCTTTCTCAATGAGTGCGTTGAAAGCATCCAACAGCTTGCGTATGTCATGAAAGTGAAGGCCGGTGGTGGGCTCGTCGAAAATAAAGAGGGTATGGTGCTTTTCATTCTCTTTCTTGAGGAACGAGGCGAGCTTGACGCGCTGGCTTTCGCCGCCGCTAAGCGTGCTGGAGGGTTGTCCCAGATGGATATAACCCAGCCCCACATCAGCAAGAGGCCGGAGTTTCTCGACGATCTTTTTCTCCGATGTGCCCTCTCCCTCTCCAAAGAAGGCGATCGCCTCGTCCACGGTCATCTCCAGGATGTCGTATGCCGACCTTCCCCGGTAGGTAACCTCCAGTACCTCTTTTTTGAAGCGTTTCCCCTGGCAGCTCTCACACACCAGCTCGACGTCGGCCATGAACTGCATCTCGACACGGATGACCCCTTCTCCCTGACACTCTTCGCATCGTCCTCCTTCCACATTAAAGGAGAAATGGGCGGGGGTGAGGCCGTTGAGTTTGGCAGCGGGCTGTTCGGCATAGAGCTTACGGATATCATCCCATGCTTTGATGTAGGTGACCGGATTTGAGCGGGAGGAGCGGCCGATGGGGTTCTGGTCGACAAACTCCACCCGCTCGATGAGCGGGAGATCCCCTTCCAGTCCGAGATGACTGCCCGGTTTTTTTCCGCTCTTATGGATGAGGCGGGCCAGGGCAGGGTAGAGGATGTCGCCCACCAATGTCGATTTGCCCGAGCCGCTTACACCCGTGACCACCGTCATCACCCGCAAGGGAAAACGGACATCGATGTTTTTGAGGTTATGTTGTGTGGCCCCTTTTATCGTGATGGAATTATTCCAGGGGCGTCGGACGGTGGGAACCGGGATCTTCTCTTCCCCGCTGAGATATTTCCGGGTGAGGCTCTCTCCTGCCATTCCCAATCCTTCCGGCGGCCCTGCATAGACCACCCTGCCGCCATGGCGTCCTGCCAGCGGTCCCATGTCGATGATGTGGTCGGCAGCCCGGATGAACGACTCATCGTGTTCGACCACCACGACGGTGTTGCCCATGTCGCGCAGCTTCTTCAGCACACCGATCAGCCGGTCGGTATCGCGGGGATGAAGCCCGATGCTGGGCTCGTCGAGGATGTAGAGCGATCCTACCAGGCTGCTGCCCAGGGAGGTGGCCAGGTTGATGCGCTGACTTTCCCCCCCTGAAAGGGTGGAGGAAAGCCGGTT
>Ga0256835_1000893_pt1 | contig 19380 bp, 18 predicted proteins | sample PIR30metaG_FD_185972 | JGI IMG/M metagenome (GOLD analysis project Ga0256835, IMG submission 185972) | Hydrothermal vent microbial communities from East Pacific Rise, Pacific Ocean - PIR-30 | ecosystem: Environmental > Aquatic > Marine > Hydrothermal vents | place: Pacific Ocean: East Pacific...
GGCGGCGGGACGCCTGACGCCCCAGGTTGTGGCCGTTTCGGCAAACTACGCCCGCGTGCAGAATCTGCGTCTGGCCGGCGGGCGCTTCATCGCCCCGCTGGATGTTCGCCGGCGCAGTTTGGTGTGCGTGCTGGGTGATACAGTCGCCCGGGTGCTGAAACCCGTCGGGGCGCAACCGGGAAGCCTCATCCGCATCGAAGGGCAGCTGTTCCGGGTAATCGGCATCCTGGCGGCCGTCGACCACCAGGGCACCGACGGTCCGGCCATATCCGCCAGGGACTACAACGCCATGGTCTTTGTTCCCCTGGGAACCGAAACCGTTTTCCGGAGGCAGGGAGGCCCGGAGCCAGGCCAGATCAGCGAAATCGTTGTCCAGGCCCGCGGCAGGGGGCAGGTCACCGCCGTCGCGCGCATCCTCCGGCGCACCATGGAAGTTGCCCACCAGGGCGCCGCCGACTACCGCCTGGTGGTCCCCCTGGAACTGCTGCGGGAGGCCTCCCGCACCCGGCGCACCTTCAATCTCTTCCTGGCCGCCGTCGCCGGGATATCGCTGCTGGTGGGCGGCATCGGCATCATGAACATCATGCTGGCCACGGTTTCGGAGAGGACCCGTGAAATCGGCATCCGCCGTGCCGTGGGCGCCTCGCGTGACGACATCCTGTTCCAGTTCCTCATGGAGGCCGTTGTGCTGACCGCCATCGGCGGAATACTGGGGGTGGCGGCGGGCATCGCCGCCGTGACGCTGGTGTCGCTGGCGGCTGGCTGGCCGGTGGTCGTCACGGGGTGGGCCGTCGCCCTTCCCCTGCTCATGTCCGTGCTGGTGGGGCTTTTTTCCGGCCTGTACCCGGCCATCAAGGCCGCGCGTCTGGATCCGGCCGAGGCCATGCGCCAGGGGTGATTCCGCAGCAGTGCAACCCAATTTTCAGGAGTCGCCCGGCCGGCGGCACGCGTCGCGGCAGCGGGGGTGGCAAAGATCCGGCTAGCGGATGGCCAGGATGCGCCAGCGATTGTCCCGGCGGCGCAGGGTGAAAAACAGTACGGGCTTTTCGGGGTCCGACTTAAGCGGCAGGTAGACGAAAGCCTTGCGCCCGCGGAACTTGATGCGGGGCGGCCCAAAATTCCAGGGCACCTTCTTCATCTTCTGCGGCAGGGCCTGGACAAAGGTGTCCCTGTCCACCACGGGGCCGTCCTTTTCGAGGGTAAAGGTGGCGTGCTTTTCGAGCAGCGCGGCAAAGCCAGGCACGTCCTGCCGGTTCCATGCGTCTTCAGCCCTGAGCAGGAGATTCCGGACACCGGCCTCTTCCGCAGAGTGAGGGCGGTAGTTTTCCAGGCTGGTGGCGCAGGCCGCCACGAGCAGAAACAAAATGGCCAGGGCAAAGACGGCAAAGAAAAATTTCGGCTTGCACTCGGTCTTCATAAATGCTCCTCTCCGCAAGGGGAAACCGAATTCCCTATTACACCAAAAACCGGGTTTTGTCATGCATCCGGCGCTGTCCCGACAGATCCGCCGCAATCGGCTGCCGGCCTTTTTGTGTCTTTACCGCTATTGTGCGGGGCGGCCGGCTTGGCGATATAGAGGGCTTGCCGGCGATGGCCCTTCTTGCCTCGGCAGGCCGACCGACATTTAAACGCCCCTGTTTTTCTGCTATGATGTGTACCCATAATGCGGCCTTTTGATGCGCTGAAATACTCCTCTCCCGAATCGGCGCCCATGGTTCGCCGCCAACGCCTTCTCAACCGCCTGGATGACATGCGGCGGCGGCCGGTCACGCTGATTTGCGGCCAGGCGGCCCAGGGCAAAACCGCCCTGGCAGCAGATTACGTGCGCCGCCGCGGGCTGTTGACCGCCTGGATGCACATGGACTGCGAAGACGCTGCGCCGGACCGCTTTTATTCCCTGCTGCTGTGCGCCCTGGCCGAGGCCCTGCAAGGGGAAGCGACGGGGTGTCCGCAGCCGCGCACCCCTTCTTCGGGCGCGACCCGGGCTGCAGGCGGACTGCAGGACTCCCTGGTCCGCATCTGGCGCCGGCTGCCGCCGGAACTGGTGCTGGTCATCGACGGCCTCGAAAAACTGGATCCCGAGGCGCCCTCCCTGGCACTGATCCGCCGGATGGCGCACCTGTCCTGCGAGCGCGTGCGCCTGATCTTAATTTCGCGTCACTGCTTTCCCCCCAGGCTGCAGCCGGCGGTCCTGCGGCGCCAGGCCGGGATCATCGACAACGCGGCCCTGGCTTTCACGCCGCCGGAAATCCGTTCCTATTTCCGGCACCTGCACGGGATCCGCCTTTCCCTATCCGAGGCCCGGCGCCTCCACGACCTCACCGACGGCTGGGCCGGCGGGCTTGTGCTGATCTCCCAGATCCTGCAGCGACGACCACGCCGCCAGCGCCAGCGCCTCCTGAGCCCGGAAATCGCCCGCCGCCTGAGTCGGGAGAGCAGCCTCTTCTTCTCCGAGGAGATCTTTAACCTTCAGGATCCTGCACTTCAGGAATTCCTGGTCTGCGCGGCCCTGCTGGACGTGATCGACGCCGAACTGGTGGGGCAGGCGGCCGGCTGCCCGGATGCCGAACTCAGGATGCGGCAATTGGTGCGCCGCAACCTGTTCGTCCAGGTCCTGCACGACCGGCCCGACCGCACCCTTTACCGCTTCAACCCGCTGTTTCGGGACTTCCTGCGCGCCATCCGCCCACGGCTGCTCTCCGATGGTCAGCGCGACGCTTTTTACCGCGACGCTGCCGGGCACTGCCTGCGGAAAGGCCGTACTGCCGAGGCCGTCGACTGCTTTCTGCGGGCACGTGACTTCGAGCAGGCCGCCGACGGCATCCGCCGGGCCGGCATCGACTGGCTCATCCGCGGCCGCGTTGCAGACCTGGCCGACCGCATCGGGGCCTTTCCCGCCGCCATTGTCCACCAGGACCCCTGGCTGGTGATGCTCGCCACCCTGGTGCGCCGTATCCGGGGCGGCGCACGCAACATCGAGAATTTCCAAACCGCCCTGACGGGTTTTCACCGTCGGGGGGACACCCGGGGCCGGATGCTCGCCCTGGCCTTCCTCATCGAGGCCCACGTCTTTTCGGGCAGCGACCCCGCCGCCTGTCGCCGCCGTATGGAGGAAGCCGAGCGGCTGCTGGCGATTAACAGCCGCTGTCCCCATTTCACCTTCGCCAAATCCCTGCTCTGGCTGCAGTTGGGGCTGGGGTTCTTCGTCGGCGGCGACAATCCGCAGCGGGGCCTGTTGGCCTGCCGCAGGGCCGGGCTGCTGGCCCGGCAGATGGGAGACAAGGCCCTTGCGGCCGAAGTCGCCGCCGTGACGGCGCTGGGCTGCGTGGCGGCCGGCGACTTCACATGCGCCGAGGAAACCCTCCGCCACGGATGCGCCGCGGACTCGCCCGTCCCGCCCGAATACCGCCTGTTGAAGAAACTGGCGCTTGCCGGGCTTACCCTGAACCACGGCGACCTGACGGCAGCCGCGCGGCACCTCGACGCCCTGGGCGCCGAAATCGACCGCCACGGTCTGCTGGTCCTGTACCCCCTGTATCTGGAGCTGCGGGGACGGCTGGAGGTTTGCCGCCGCCGTTTCACCGCTGCCGAAGCCGCTTTCCGGCAGCTGCTGGAAGCGGCCGCGTTCTCCGGCAACGGCATCTACCAAGGCATGGCCTACCACCTCAAGGCGCTCATCCGCTACCGCCAGTGCAGCCACGCCGATGCCCGCAACGCCGTGGAGCGTGCCGAAGCCGCCTTCGACATCGAAAAAGCCACGCGGCACCTCATGCTCGCGCGCCGGCTCAAGGGCCTTATCTTCATCCGCCTCGGACAGGTTGCGCCGGCCCCGGCTCTGTTGGAGCAGGCGCTGACCTATTTTTGCTTCGCCGGTGATCTGCCTTCGCAGGCCGAAACCCACCTCGCCTGGGGGCTGCTGACGGACCTGTCCGAACACCGCCGCAAGGCCCGCGAGCATGTGCAGGCCGGACTGGCACTCGCGGCCAAGCTGCCGGGGGTCCGTTTTGTACACCTGTCGCGCCGGGACCGCGAAGAGATCGCAAGGCTGTCCCGCGAGGCCGGGGGTCCGGAATCCGGACCCACTTCTCCGATGCCGGCGGACACCACGACCAACGGATCGCCGCCCCCTTTTCCGGGGCCCGTTTCCACCGATACACTGGTGATCCGCACCTTCGGCCGTTTCCAGGTCTCCATCGGTGGCCGACAACCCATTGATGCGGACCGCTGGGGCGGGCGTCGTCCACGCCTGCTGCTCAAATCCATCGTGGTCCACGGCCTGGCCAATGTTCCCGGCGACATCCTCATTGAGGACCTATGGCCGGACAGCGAGCCGGCCGCAGGCCAGCGCAACCTGAAGGTCACATTGCACCGCCTGCGCAAGGCTTTGGAGCCCTCGCTGGCCAGAAACCAGAAATCGGCCTACGTCAAGATGCGCTGCGGACGCGTGACACTGGATCTCTCGCGCTGCAGGGTCGACGTCCAGGCGTTTGAAGACCTCTGCAGGGATCTGCATGCACCGGGGACAGCCGACGATGCGGACCGCGTGCTGGCGCTGGGCCGACGGATTCGCGCCCTCTACCGGGGGGATTTCCTGCCCGAAGAGCCGTACGCCCCCTGGGTAGAGGCCAAGCGCTGGACCCTTCGCGAGGCCTATCTGGCGGTACTCATGCAGATGGCCGCCGTCTGCGAGGGGCGCGGCATGAACGAACTGGCCGCCGACTGCTGCCGCTGCGCCCTGGCCGTAGACCCTTGCCATGAAGAGGCCGGACAGCGCCTCATGAAGCTGTATGCCGCCGCCAATCACCGCAGTGAAGCCGTCAAGGTGTACCGGCAGCTGTGCCGTTCCCTGCAGGACGAACTGGGGGTGTTGCCCGACCGGGCCACCACGCGCCTCTACCAGCGCCTGATCCACGCCTGAGATCCCCCGCCGGTGATCCTTGTAACTTTTTTTTAACCTCCGGGTAGTAGGATCTTTAAATAATTGAATCATCCCGCCAAAACGGGGGAAACCCACCACTGAAAACCGCATCAAGGAGGGAGACGTCATGAAGCTTGACCGTCGACAATTCCTACAGGCCACCGGCGCTGCCGCCGCCGGACTGGCCGTCAGCGGGCTGGGATTCGATCTCAGGCCGGTCAAGGCGCGGGCGCAAATGCTGAAAACCCAATACGCCCGGGAAACCGGCAGCATCTGCCCCTACTGCGCGGTGGGCTGCGGCATCATCGTGCATACCAGCCGCAGGGGAAACGGCCGCGTCATGAACATCGAGGGCGACCCTGACCATGTCATCAACCGCGGCGCCCTGTGCTCCAAGGGGTCGGCACTCTCGCAGCTGGTGGAAAACGACACCCGACTGACCGAGCCGCTGTACCGGGCGCCCTACGCCAAGGAATGGAAAAAGGTCAGCTGGCAGTGGGCCCTGGACCAGATCGCCCAGCGCGTACAGGAAACCCGCGACGCCTCTTTCGAGGCCAAAAACGCGGCCGGGCAGGTGGTCAACCGCACGACGGCCATCGCTTCTGTGGGCAGCGCGGCCCTGGACAACGAGGAGTGCTGGCTCCTGCAGGCCATGATGCGTGCCGTCGGCCTGGTCTACATCGAACATCAGGCCCGTATCTGACACAGCGCCACGGTTGCGGCTCTGGCAGAGTCGTTCGGACGCGGTGCGATGACCAATCACTGGATCGACATCAAAAACAGTGACTGCATTCTGATCATGGGCAGCAATGCTGCCGAGAACCACCCCATTTCCTTCAAGTACGTCACCGAGGCCATGCAGCGGGGCGCCACGCTCATCAGCGTAGATCCACGCTTCACGCGGACTTCTTCCAAGGCCGACATTTACGCCCCCCTGCGTTCGGGTACCGACATCGCCTTTCTGGGCGGCATGATCAAGTACATCCTGGACAACGATCTGTACTTCAGGCAATACGTGGCCTGGTACACCAACGCCCCCTTCCTGGTAAAGGACTCCTACGCTTTCAGGGACGGCCTCTTCTCCGGCTATGACCCCAAGACCAGGAAGTACGACAAAAGCCAGTGGGGTTTCCAGCTCGACGACAGGGGCAACCCCAAGATGGACCGCAGCCTCAAAGACCCTCGCTGCGTGTTCCAGCTGCTCAAGAAGCATTTCAGCCGTTACACCACCCGGGTCGTCTCGCAGGTCACCGGCACCCCCGAATCCGACCTGATCGAGATCTACAAGACCTACGCGGCCACGGGCGCCAAGGGAAAGGCCGGCACCATCATGTACGCCATGGGCTGGACACAGCACACCGTGGGCGTGCAGAACATCCGCGCCATGTCCATTATCCAGCTGCTGCTGGGCAACATGGGCGTAGCCGGCGGCGGTGTCAACGCCCTGCGCGGCGAATCCAACGTCCAGGGATCCACCGACCACTGCCTGCTTTGGCACATCTGGCCGGGGTACCTCAAGACCCCGCGCGCTTCCAACACGGATCTTGCCGCCTACAACAAGAAATGGACCCCGGTGAGCCACGATCCCATGAGCGCCAACTGGTGGCAGAACTACCCCAAGTACGCCGTTAGTCTGCTCAAGTCCTTCTTCGGCGACAAGGCCACGGCCGAAAACGAATTCGGCTACCAGTGGCTGCCCAAGGTGGACGACGGCAAAACCTACTCCTGGATGGACATCTTCGACCAGATGTACCGGGGCACCATCAAGGGCTTTTTCGCCTGGGGCCAGAACCCGGCCTGCAGCGGCGCCAATGCCGTCAAGACGCGCATGGCCCTGGAGAAGCTGGACTGGCTGGTCAACGTCAACATCTTCGACAACGAAACCGGCTCCTTCTGGCGCGCACCGGGCGTCGACCCCGCCAAAATCAAGACCGAGGTCTTCATGCTGCCGGCCGCCGTCTCGGTGGAAAAGGAGGGCAGCATCACCAACAGCGGCCGTTGGATGCAGTGGCGCTACCAGGGTCCCGCCCCCATGGGCGACAGCCGGCCCGACGGGGACATCATCATGGAACTTGGCGCCCGCCTCAAGGCCCTGTACGAGAAGGGCGGCACCTTCCCCGAGCCTATCGTCAACCTCAAGTGGGACTACCTGACCGCGGGGAAATACGACCCGCACAAGGTGGCCAGGGAAATCAACGGGTACTTCCTCAGGGACGTCACCGTCAAAGGCAAAACCTTCAAGAAGGGCACCCTGGTGCCCAGCTTTGCCTTCCTGCAGGCCGACGGCTCCACTTCGTCGGGCAACTGGCTGTACTGCAACAGCTACACCGAAAAGGGCAACATGGCGGCCCGCCGCAGCCCGAAGGACGCCGTCAACAAGATCGGCCTGTACCCCGAGTTCGCCTGGTGCTGGCCCGTCAATCGGCGCATCATCTACAACCGCGCCTCGGTGGACCTCAAGGGACAGCCCTGGGATCAGGAGCAGTGGGTCATCAAGTTCGTCGGGGAACACAAAGACGGCAAGTGGACCACCAAGAAGTGGATCGGAGACGTGCCCGACGGCGGCTGGTACCCCATGGAAAACCCGGACGGCAGCAAACGCAGCGACTCGCGCTATCCCTTCATCATGCGCAAGTACGGGCACGGGCAGATCTACGGCCCCGGCCGCGCCGACGGCCCCTTTCCCGAGCACTACGAACCGCTGGAGTGCCCGGTTTCCAAGAACCTTCTCAGCGCCCAGCTCACCAACCCCACGGCGGTCACCTACGACACCGACGAGGACACTTACAACACTTGTGACCCAAAGTATCCCATCGTGGGCACCACCTACCGCGTGTCGGAGCACTGGCAGACCGGCGTCATGAGCCGCAACCAACCCTGGCTGCTGGAACTGCAGCCCCAGGTTTTCGTGGAGATGAGCGAAGAGCTGGCCAGCCTCAAGGGCATCAAAAACGGCCAGCGCGTTCGGGTCTCCTCCAGCCGCGGCGCCCTGGAAGCCACGGCTGTGGTGACCCCGCGCCTGCGTCCCCTGAAGATCGAGGGCACCACGGTTCACCTGGTGGGGCTGCCCTGGCACTTCGGCTGGACCATGCCCAAGAGCGGCGCCGAAAAGAGCGCCAACCTGCTGACACCGTCGGCGGGCGACCCCAACACCCGCATCCCGGAAACCAAGGCCTTCATGGTCAACGTGAGCCGGCTCTAACAGGAGGTGATCGACATGGGTAAATCGTTTCTCATCGACACGACGCGCTGCATGGCCTGCCGGGGATGCCAGGTAGCCTGCAAGCAGTGGCACGGCCTGCCGGCGGAAAAAACCGAAAACAGCGGCTCCTATCAGAACCCGGCCGACCTCTCCTTCGACACTTACAAACTGGTGCGCATGAAGGAGGAGACGGTCGACAGCCGGCTGCGCTGGCTGTTTTTCCCGGAGCAGTGCCGCCACTGCCTGGAGCCGCCCTGCCGCGACGAGGCCGGCGACCCGTCTGCCATCTTTTCCGACGACCGCACCGGTGCCGTCATCTACACCATCCAGACCCGCAACCTGGATGCCGACGCTATCCGCGAGGCATGCCCCTACAACATCCCCCGGGCGGCCAAGGACGGTACCCTGGCCAAGTGCGACATGTGCATCGACCGGGTGGAAAACGGGCTTCTTCCGGCATGCGTGGAGACCTGCCCTACGGGCGCCATGAACTTCGGAGAACGCGACGAGATTCTGGCCCTGGCCAAGAAGCGGCTGACCGAGGCCCGGAAAAAGTTTCCCAAGGCGGTACTCATCGACCCGGACGACGTGCGGGTGATCTACCTGACGGCCTTCGACCCGGCCCTGTACTATGAGAACGCCATGGCCGACGCGGGACGCTTCGACATGTCCCGCAAGATGGCCCTCAGGCGCATGGCGCGTCCGGTGTCGCGCGGCCTCTCGCGCATGCTGCGGCTGTAACCTGAGATGTCCCGGGACGGGCGCCGCCACCGGCGCCCGCTTCACCACCCGCAAGGAGGAATGGCGTTATGCCGCCAGAGACCGAATCCACGGCAGACATCGACCGGGCGATAGGCGCGCTCCGCGAACAGCGGCCGGGCTGGGAGGAACTGCTGGACTTCCACGGCGGAATGCTCCGGGCCCAGCGCCGCGCCCTCGGCCGCACGCGTATCGCGCCCCTCGAACTGGACGTGCAGATGCTGGCCCTCAAGGCCCGCGAAGCCATGCCGCTGGTGGGGATAGACCAGTTCGTGGTCAATGTCCCGGCCGCCGCCGCACTGCTGGACGAAATCTGCCGCCTGGCGACCTCCGGCAACCCCGATCTCCGGGCCGCAGCGGCCGGCATCCAGACGGCGCTGTCCGACGGCCGTGTGCGGGCCACCGAGCTGTTCAACGCCGTCGTTTGCGACAACGGCGGGACACTTTCCCGCCTGGCGCGCAGCATGGCCGTGGACGACCGGGCGCTTTCGTTTTTCGCCTACAACAGCATCAAGCCTTCCGTGGAACTGTGCACCCGGCAGCTGGAGGATTATCTTGACCCGGACCAGGACTGGGAAAATGGCTACTGCCCGGTGTGCGGCACCGCGCCGGTGATCTCGATCCTGGGCGCCTCCGGTGAACGGCAGCTGGTATGCGGATTCTGTTGGCATCACTGGAGGACCCGGCGGCTGGCCTGCCCTTTCTGCGGCAACAGCGACGCCAAGACCCTCAGTTATTTCTTCAGCGATTCGGAGAAGGAGTGCCGTGTTTACGTCTGCGATGCGTGCCGCAAATACCTCAAGAGCGTGGACAGCCGCGAGATCCGGCGGCCGCTGATCCCCGAACTGGAGCACATGGCGACCCTGCACTTCGACGTCAAAGCCCTGGAGATGGGTTACGAGAGCGGCATCGACCTGCACCTGGCCATATAGCGCTTTCAGGGGGCCTGCTGTTTTACGCCGATGAGCGGAAGAATCTTTTTCTCCAGGAAGGATTCGGAACGGCCGCCCAGAATTTTCTCCCGAACCTGACCGTTCTTGACGATCCACAGCAGCGGAATGCCGCTAATGTTGTAGGTGCGCACACCGGCTTCGCCCATCCAGTAGACCGGAAAGCGCACGCCGAGGCTGTCGACGATCGGCTGCATGGCGGCGGGTCCCTCGAAATCCAGGCTGACGCCGATGATGTCCAGGCCCCTGTTGCGGTAGCGCCGATACAGCTTGTCGAGTGTGGGCAGTTCCCGGATGCAGGGGCCGCACCAGGATGCCATCATGGCGACGATCAGCGGCCGCCTGGAATTTTTGACCAGGGCGTCGAACCGCGGCGGATCGATGCGGCGGATGGTGTTGCCACCCGCCGTCGCCGCGGCGGCCGCGAGCACGAGGCCGCAGAGCACGGGCACGCACCAGAAAAGCCTCCCGGGACTGCGATACATGGCGTCCACCTCCGTGGCACAAGCCGTTCGAAAAAGGGCACACGGCCGGGTCGGTCAGCGGGGCTAGGATCACAACGATGTTTTTCACCCTTTTCTCCAATCCCGGTGGGTTCGCCTTCCTGTCTGCAGTTACCACTTCGCCCCAAAATTGCCAAGCCCCTCGGCGGCGGCCGCAGGCGGGCGCCCCATACGCCGCACGGGCGCTTTTCGTCATCGACAGGCAGGGCATTATCCGCGCCCTGCTGGTGTCGGACATCAACCGGCGCCCGGACCTGCAGTGGCTGGCCGATGCGATGGAGAAAGTCAACCGACCCTGATCGCGAAAACGGACCGGCGCCGCTGCGGTCCGCGGGCCAAAAGCAAAGGGCCGACCCCGAAACACATTCGGCAATCGGCCCAGAGTTCCGGCAGGGGCGGAATTACACCACCAGGCAGTCGGCCACCAGCTCCCACAGGTACTTGACCTGCAGGCCCGGCATGTCGAACTTCTTTTTCATGGCGTTGAACTGGCCGTGGCAGCTGTGGCAGGGAACCACCAGCATGTCGGCACCGGTGGCCTTGATGGACTCGGCCTTCCAGCGCGAGTAGTGAAAACGCTCCTCGTGGTACCCGGTGGGCGGCGTGCCGCCGCCCCCGCCGCAGCACAACTGGTTTTCACGGGTGGGATACATCTCCACCCAGTTGTCCAGGCACTGGTCCATGATCCAGCGCGGTTCCTCGTAGTAGGCATGCCCGAACAGGCGCTGGGACTTGCGCCCGTAGTTGCAGGGGTCGTGGTAAGTGGCCTTGACGCCGGCGAAGCGGGTCCTGTCCAGCTTGATGCGCCCCTCCTTGATGTATTGAATCATCAGATCGAAAACCGTGACGAACGCGAACTCATTGAGCGCTTCCGGAAAGTGCTTTTCGAACCCGGACCGGGTCGACATGTAGGCGTGCCCTCATTCGGGCCATAGCAGGGTTTTCACCTCCAGTCGCCGCATGTTTTCCAGAATGCGTCCGGTCATGGTTTTCATGGCCTCGTCGTCACCGGTGAAATACCCCCAGTTGGTGCCCTCCCAGTTGTCCGAGGGGATGGTCCAGTCCTCGCCGGCGGCGTAAAAGATTTTCCACCAGTGCTTGAGGTCTTCGTTCTGGGTATTGACCAGCTTGTTATGAACCGTGGTCAGTACATTGGCGCCCTTCTTGTCAATGGGCACCTTGAATCCTTCGAAGCCGGGCTCCTCTGCGATCTCTTCACCCACGTCCTCGAGGATGAAGATGAAGTCGTCCTTGGGCAGCCCCAGGTTGTTGCCCGTCTTCAGGGCCGCCTGCAGGCCCTTGTGCAGGGTGCCGGGCACTTTGTCACGGTCCCGCAGACCGCGGATGCTGCGCACCAGGTCGGGGATGTTGATCTGCATGGGGCAGACCTCCTCGCACTTGCCGCACATGGTGCAGATCCAGGGAAACTTGGAGTCCACCAGTTCCTGCTCGAGACCCAACGAGACCATGCGCACCACCTTGCGCGGATCGAAACCGTCGATGCCGCTGGCCGGGCAGGAACTGGCGCACAGGCCGCAGGTGATGCAGAAATCCTGCAGGAAATTCCAGGAGCGGAACTTTTGGGGGTCCGCCTGGTTCAGATCGATGATTTTCTGGGCTTCTTTCATTTTACCATCCATATGGGTTGACGGTTGCACCGTTGACGCCGGTTTCGGCGAAAAACCGCTCAGGCCGTTTCGCTGCCGACGGCACTGCCGGTCCTGGTTGCGCGTTTTTCCAGTTCGGCGGAAAAGCTGTCCACCAGGCGCGCGAACTCGGCGCCCATGTTGGAGGCCAGCGTGGCCGTCGTCAGCCGCTCCTTGTCGATGCCCACCAGGGGCAGCAGCGAGCGGATCTCGGCCGCCCGGGAGCGGGCGTGCCGGTTGCCTTTTTCCGAGTGGCAGTTGCCGGTGTGGCAGGTGAGCACCATGACGCCGTCGGCACCGCGGGTGAAGGCCTCCAGGATAAACTCCCGGGATACGCTCCCGGCGCAGGGCACTTCGATGATCTTCAGGCGCGCCGGCAAACGCCGACCCATCATGGATGCCAGGCGCGCGGCCGGCGCGGCCGAGCGACCGCAGCAGAAAGCCACGATAAAGGGCGCTTCCGCCTGCGGGTCTGCAGACCGGCCCTGTGCGATGTCGTCCCCTATGCTGCTGCGCTCAAAACCGGGAAGCCGGATGGCCAGGGCCGGGCACTCGGCGGCACAGATGCCGCACCGCTCGCACACCAGCGGGTCCACCACCGGCTGCTCGTCGCGCAGCACCACGGCCCGGTAGGGGCACAGGCGGTAGCAGGTCAGGCAGCGCACGCACTGCCCGGTGTCGATTTCGGCAGCGTCTTCGGCAACCACCTTTTTGCCCAGCACCTCCCCCAGAACCGCTGCAGCGGCATTGGCCGCGTCCAGCCGCTGGTCGTGGCGGCCGGCGACCAAGGCACTGCGAACCGGGCCGGCGGCCAGAATGCCGTGACGGTTGGTGGCCACCGTTAATCGGTGGACATTGTCGCTCTGGGCGAACCCCTGCTCGTCACGCTGAATCTGAAACACTGCGGCCAGCTCATCGAGGCCGGCGGGCGGCATCAGCGTCTCGTCGACCACGGTCAGGTCGGGCCGCAGCCGGAAAGTCTCGTGGCTGATGTCGTCCTGACAGGTGATGACGGGGCGCCCGTCTTCGATTGTGATTTCCGGCATCGGCTGGCTCAGCTTGATGTAGACGACCCCTGCCATGCGCGTCTCGCGGTACAGGGCTTCAAGCCCCCAGCCCGCCACTTTCAGATTGCGCGTGTAGATGAAGGTCTGCATACCGTTCTCGGACTGCAGGCGCATGGCCATGCGCATGACCTCTTCGCATACGGCCGGGACCTTCTCACGCGCGACGCCTGTCAGGAAGGCCACGCGCTTCACGCCTTTCAGCTTCGCTGCCATTTTCTCTGCGGAGTCCGACAGTGACCGCAGTTCCCCCAGGGACATGACCGCTCCCCCGCCGGACAGCCCGTACGCCGCGAAATCAGGTTCCCGATCGCCCTCTCCGGTTAGGATAACGGCGGCCGCTTTGCGCTGAACGATTTTTCCCTCGACACTGGCCAGCAGGGTCAGGTCGCCGGACGACCCTGAACAGGCCAGCAGACGATCGTACACGAAGTACACCTGCGCCTCCGGCTCCGGGGCCTTTTGACCGCTGCCCTGGGTGTTGCGGTGCGCAATGGCCGTGGCCACCGGACATCCGAAGGCATCCAATCGCCGCCTGATTTCGTCGGCGCAGAATCCCTGTCCGAAAATAATTGTTTCTCTGGTCAAATCTGTCACCTCGTCATTTTCGCGATAGTCCGCGCTGATAGCGTGGCATTCGTGGTGATTCGCCTACTTTCCGCCCGGCTTGCCGTCGAGGTATCCGCGCACCTCAAGGGCCGCACGACCGGCGTCCGCCACCGAGTCCGCAATTCCCATGGGGCCGGCAACGGCTCCCGCCAGGAAGACGCCCTCGGGAACCACGGCTTCGCCGAAGGGATTCTCCCAGTCAGCGGTGCGCAACTGCAGCAATCCGGCTACCTCCTGGGTTCCCTCGGCCGGTGTAAGCCCTACCGACAGCACCACCAGGTCGAAATCCTCCTTGACGCTCTCGCCGCTGTCAACATCCTGGTGGACCACCTTCAGGCCGCCGTCCTCGTTTTCATAGATGTCGCCCGGTATGGCCCGGACCAGCCGCATCTCTTCCTGGATGCGTCGGTGAACGCTGTCGAAATCCCGGCCGAAGGTCTGGATATCAATGTAGAAAAAGGTGACCTCCAGTTCGGGTTCGCGGTGTTTGAGCATCCGTGCCATGCGCATCGACGTGCCGCAACAGATGCGCGAGCACCACAGGTGGCCCAGGCTGGCGTCCCGGCTGCCCACACACTGGATGAACGCCATCTTGCGGGCCGGCTCCCCGTCGGTCGGACGTACCGGCGCACCGTTCTCGCGCAGGATATCCTCCATCTCCAGGCTGGTCACCACATTTTTGAAGCGGCCGTACCCATAAGGCTTGGAAACCGGCCGGAAGGCGTCGAAGCCGGTGGCCACGACCACGGCATCGGCTTCGCAGGTGAGCTTCTGCGGCTCGCCCGACAGGGAGATGGCGTCCTCGGGGCATACCTCGATGCACCTCCGGCAGGACTGGTCTTTAAACTGCAGGCAATGCGCCACGTCGACGGCGTAAAAAGGCCGGGTGCTGGCCGAATACCCGCGGTGCACGGCGCCTTCGGGACAATCGCGGTAGCACAGGCCGCAGGCCGTGCACTTGTCAGCGTCGATGTAGGCCGGCCGGCGGGTCAGATCGGCCTTGAAGCGCCCGTTTCGTTCGATGTTCTCGATGCGGCATCCGGTCAGCAGGCGGATGGACGGGTCCGCAACCGCCTGCCCGAGCTTTTCCTCCACCATGCAGGCACCGCACTTGACGCACTCGTCGGTGGCTTTGCAGGCGAAGCGGATGGCGTGCCCGCCGAGGAAATCACTCTTTTCCACCAGATCCACCCGGATACCCAGGTCGGAAAGCGTCAGCGCGGTGGCCAGCCCGGCGACCCCGCCGCCGATAACCATCACGTTTTTTGGGAATTGGGCCATGTCCAATGGGTTCTCCTCGATGCGGTGAAGGGCGCCGCCGCCCGGCGGTGGCGCCCTTCCCGGAATGGGTTATTCTCCAGCTTCCCATCCCTGCGATGCGCCGGTGCGCACTACAGGCTGATGACGGTGGCGTCGTTGCAGGCCGCCTGGATCAGCTCGGTGGCCGGGGCCAGCCGTGCGCCCTCGATGAGATCTTCTTGGGCGATCCTTCGGGCCTGGGCGCAAGGGGTGCAAACCAGGATAGGCACTTCGTGGGCCTGGAGATAGGTCATCAGGTCGTCGGCAATGTCGCCCGTAGCCGCCCGCAGGTAGTCGATCATGCCTTCCTTGGCCAGGTTGACCGCCTCGTCGAGCAGAAACACAGTAACATTCTTGCCCTCTTTGTGGGCCACGGTGGCCAGGTGAATGCCGCGGGTCGAACGGTTGGGGTTGTTGGTGCCACAGGAAATCACAATGACAACGTTCTCAGTCATTACTTGTATCCTTTCCTTTCAGAACGGTAGGTTGACATTCCGGCCGGGTGTGCGATACGGCACCCGGCCATTCCGGTGTTTATATAAACAGCGTCGCCTTGCTCTGCCCGGCCTCCTGCAGAAACTTGGCCGCCCCGCCAACGACTACGTTGGGATAGTCGATCATCTCCTCAAGCTTGAATCCCATGAGATCCATGGACATCTCACAGATGACGATCTCCACACCGAAATCGGCGGCATTCCGGATCAGCTCTTCGAGCGACAGGACGTTTTTCTTGGCCATGAGCGATTTCATCATTTTGGTGCCCAAGCCCGCCATGTTCATGCTCGAGAGCTTGAGTGCACTGGCGCCGTTGGGCAGCATCTTCCCGAACATCTTGGCCATTACATCGTCTTTGGCCACTTTTTTCTTGGGGTCGCGCAGGGCGCTGATCCCCCAAAAAGTAAAAAACATGACCACTCTTTCGAACATGGCGGCGGCGGCGACGGCGATAATAAAGGCGGCCAGCACCCGGTCAAGATCGCCGGAAAACACTACCATCGACAACTGGTCCTCGGCAGCATTGTTCTTCAGGTCTTCGACCTGGGCCTGCAAGGCCTCAATCTTTTTTTCGAGTTCCTCGATTCGATTTTCCATGTCTCGTTTTCCTAAATTTTCGTTTCCTGCACTGGTGTATGGATTGTTTTCACTTTAACGGACTTCGCAACCCGACAAGGCCGTTTGCCGCGTCGTTTCCTGCAGACCCCGCAGATCTTCACGCAACGGAACCCGCGGCACCGCCCTCAAACCGGTTTGCCTGAAATCTCCGGTCCCCGGCAAAAGGTGCTATTCGAAGAACCGCTTTTCACACTTCACCCCGGCCTGCTCGAACTCCTGATACAACAGGGAAAGCCGCTGGTTGGCCACTACCACCGCCCGGGGCCGCTCCTCGGCCTCCTGTTCGGTGGGGTAGCACCCCAGGCATCGCTGGTAGTGACCGGTGCGGCCCAACGTGGTGACGGCGAAGTCGGCATTGAGAAAAGTCTGCTTGTTTTTTTCGTGGGCAAAATGCTCCACCGCCGGCACGGACTCCAGGGAAACCTCCACGGAAACGTCGTTGCCCTCGCGGGCCACGTTGATGTAGTCGTGAATGGTCATCAGGGGCCCCTCGTCCTCCTGGAGGTTCTCAAACTTGACCACCATGTCCTCGAGCGTGAACATTTTGTCCGCGACTTCGATGCCGGACTCACGCAGGCGCCGCAAGTCCCGCATCAGGTAGCGGTTGGCGATCATAACGGCCTGAGCCACGTGGGGGCAGAGGTTGTGGGGGCACCCCCGTGCATAACACTTGCGGAAGTGGTATTCCTGGCCGTCGATGCGGCCCTCATAGCGGCACAGGAATATGTATGCCTGGAACGGATGGTCCCGATGGTCGAAATCAACCGGCAACACTTCGAACGAGGGTTCGCAGGTGACCTGCGCCCCCTGCTTTTTCAGCGTCACCAAATCGGTGACCCGCTTGGGTGGTGTATGGAGTGTATCTTTTTCCATTGTTGCCCCCTCCCTTCGGACCCGTGACGCCAGTCGGCGGAAACACGCCCGTTACCTCACTGCCGCCGGGGCCTTCTCAATAGGTGAAAACCGCGTCCGCTTCGAGCGAAATGACGGTGAGCTCGCCGGCGGCCACCGTCTTTGCGTTTTCCACCAGTTCGTCATCGGCAATGTTGCGTGTCTTCATGCAGGGCACGCACACGCGCAGCTCGCCGCCCAGTTCGAGAAAATCCTTGACGAGCTTCTCCATAGCCGGGAACCCTCCCGGGGGAACCATTTTTTCGATGTACCCCTTCAGTGCCAGGTAGACCGCGGGGCCCTGCAGGGCGACGACGACCTGGATATCCATGGCCAGCGCCGCATTGGCCATCACGAAAGGCATGGCCGCCTTTTCAGGGTTGTCGCTGGCATGTGTGCACATGTAGAGGATCTTTTCTTGTTTTTCCGCCATGATTCTCTTCCTTTCTCCGTTGGTATTGATTTTTTAGTACTCTGCCTTCAGGGCGCGCTCCCTCACGCGCATCAGGTACTGAATGAGCGGACGATAGAGTTGGTGGGTCCACTTTGCGAAGGGGACCTCGATCACCAGCATGGGAACCGCGATCATCAGGTGGATAACATAGATGTAGTAGGTGGCCAACGGCATTCCCAAGATGCGTGTGAAATGGATCAGTATGCCGGTGAAGGTCGTCAGCCACAGCAGGATCAGAAAGGCCCAGTCAGAGGAGTGGGAATGCTCGTACACGGTCTTGCTCTTTTTCAGACGCCCAATGATGGCGTACGTCGTTCCATACAGAATGGCGAAGGTGGAGTAGTAGCCCAGCAGCCGGATGGGGTTCCAGATGGGGTAGATCTCGTCCCGCTGGAACCAGCGGATGCCGACCACCACGAGCAGAAATACCGTGGTGTATCCGGTCATGATCAGCAGATGGATGAGCCACTGCTTGCGCTGCTCGGAGGTGCCGCAGGCACCAAACTGCTTCTGGGTGAAGAAGTGCAGCACGAACTGCTTGAACTCGCTGATGTAGATGGGCACCGGGATTCCGCGGATCAGGCGGTTCTGGAACTGCTGCTTGGCGCTCTGGGAAAGGGGCGGATACTGGGCAGGGTCCCCCATGACGGCCAGGAACATGCGGTAGGCGTTGCTGAGCAGGAAAAACGACAGCACGCCCAGCATGATGAGATCCAGCACTTCTATGACGCGGTTGGGAGCAAAAACATTCAGTGCGACACGATCCGTGAGCATGGGACCGTGATAGAAGTAGAACCCCAGCCCCACCAGAGCGGCAACAAAGAGGATGGCGAACACCTCGAACACTTTGGAAGTGTAAAAAAGCCGCGAAATGCCGGTCCAGTCGTAAAGCGATGTCAGGTAACGCCGCAGCCCCATCATGACCTCGCCGGGGTTGGCCTGCCGCGGGCAGGTCTCGGAACAGTCCCCACAATAGTAGCACAGCCAGGGCTCAGGGCTGCGCAGGATCTTGTCCTTGGCGCCGATCTGCAGGTAACGGATCACCTTGCGGGGAAATGGCGTGTCCTCGCTGGAAAGGGAGCATACCGCTGTGCAGTTGCCGCAGTTGAAACAGATGCTGGCATCCTTGACGCCGAATTTCCTGAGGTTCAACAAAAGATCCGGATTAACTGCTGTGCCCATGATTTTTCTCCATAAAGATATTGGTCTGAATCACCGGTCCATCCGGTTGCCGCCGCTGTGCGGCGCTGCGGCCCCGGCGATTACTTTGCGGCCAGTTCGTACTTGAAATAGTCCCCGTCCTTGGGGCCCTCGGCTACTTCCCCGTACTTTTTCAGGGTGGCCACATACATCAGCACCTGGGCCGTTGGCATGCCGGTGGCCTCGGCGATTTCGGGCACCGTCCTGCCGCCGTCTTTCATGGCGGCCCGTATGGCCTTGATGTCCTTGTTCTGGGTCTTGATGGCATTGCGGGCCCGCTCGATACTGGTCTTGCGTTCCTGGCGCAGGGCCTTCAGCGCTTGCTTGTCACCTTTTTTCTTGTCACTCATCGTCCTCACCCGTATGCGGCCGGCGCTTCCGGCCGGCCCGCTTGCATGTCGCTCCCCTGCGGGAGCCACAGTTGGCCTACATGGCCACGATGGCATCCACCATGGCCTCGTACTGTTTCAGCGTCCAGCCCTTGACGTCGATGGCGTTTTCGGGGCAGACCGCCACACAGACGCCGCACCCGGTGCACAGCGCCGGGTTGACCTCAGCGCGTTCAACCTGCTTGCCGTCGACCTCCTCCGTAGTCATGTGGATAGCCTCTACCGGGCAAGCGTCCACGCAGGCGCCGTTGCCGCGGCATTTTTCCGGGTCCACGGCGGCCACGAAGGGGTCGAGCTCGACGTAGCCGCGCGTCAGCAGACTGGCAGCCTTGGCCGATGCGGCCTGAGCGGCGTTGCAGGCCTCGGTAATGTCCATGGGGGCC
>Ga0256835_1000894_pt1 | contig 19368 bp, 13 predicted proteins | sample PIR30metaG_FD_185972 | JGI IMG/M metagenome (GOLD analysis project Ga0256835, IMG submission 185972) | Hydrothermal vent microbial communities from East Pacific Rise, Pacific Ocean - PIR-30 | ecosystem: Environmental > Aquatic > Marine > Hydrothermal vents | place: Pacific Ocean: East Pacific...
CGGCGGCGGCGATGCGAGATGACCTTTTTAATCTCCACCATCTGGGGCCACAGTTCGGTGATCTTGGGGTCGGCCGCAAAGCGGCGCAGCTTCTGCTGGGTGTGGTCGGTCTGCTCGAAGAGGCCCAGGTTGCGGACTTCCCCTTTGGTGCGGCCCAGCAGGATCAGCTCCGGTGTGGTTTCCTTGATCCAGCGGGCCGGCACCAGGTACTTGTGGCGCGGCGAACGGTCGCTTTTGACCACCACGTGGGAGACCGTCTCGGTGGGGGTGTTGATGACGATGTGGGTGGCCTTTCCGAAGCGGCCGTCGGTGCAGTGAACGTAGGCGCTGAAAGGGTAGATCATGACCGTCTCCTATCGTATTTCTTCGACCGCGATTTTGCTGCCGCCCCGGCCGTCGGCCAGGTGGCAGGCCACCCAGTGGTCGGGCAGCACCTCCCGGTAAGGCGGTGGTTCTTCCTCGCAGATGTCCTGCGCCAGCGGACAGCGCGTGTGAAACACGCAGCCGGACGGCGGGTTGGCCGGGCTGGGAACCTCCCCCTGCAGGGGGATGCGTTTTCGCTTACGCTCCAGGCGCGGTTCGGGAATGGGTACGGCCGACATCAGGGACTGGGTGTAGGGGTGCAGCGGATCGTGGAACAGCTTGTCGCGCCGGGTGAGCTCGACCAGGTTTCCCAGGTACATGACGGCCACGCGGTGGGAGATGTGCTGCACCATGCTCAGGTCATGGGCGATAAACATGTAGGTCAGGCCCAACTGTTTCTGCAGGTCTTCGAACAGGTTGACCACCTGGGCCTGGATGGAGACGTCCAGGGCCGAGATGGGCTCGTCGCAGACCACGAAATCCGGGTTCAGCGCCAGGGCCCGCGCGATGTTGATGCGCTGACGCTGGCCCCCGGAGAACTCGTGGGGAAAGCGCACCATGTGCGACGCCTGCAGGCCCACCAGTTCCAGCAGTTCCACCACGCGGTCCCGGATCTTGTCGGCCGGCATAACGCCCTGGACCACCAGGGGCTCGGCGATGATCTTGCGCACCGAGTGGCGCGGGTTGAGCGAGTCGTAGGAGTCCTGGAAAATCATCTGCATGCGCGGCCGCAGCCGCCGGATCTCCGGCGGCGAAAGGGCCGTGAGTTCGGTGTCCTCCAGGAAGACCCTCCCCGCGGTGGGCTTGTGCAGCTGCAGCACGGCCCGTCCGGTGGTGGACTTGCCGCAGCCGCTTTCGCCCACCACGCCCAGGGTTTCCCCCCGCCGGATTTCGAAGGAAACGTCGTCCACGGCCTTGACGTTGCCCACCAGCCGGCTGATAACGGCTCCCTTGCGGATGGGAAAGTATTTCTTGAGGTGTTCGACCCGCACCAGCACGTCGCTGCCGGGGGCGGGAGGGACGCTGTGCTCAGACATTGTCTCTGGGCCTCTCTCGGTTGACATCGTAGAAACAGGTAATGTGGTGCTGCGGCCCCACCGAGACCTGTGGCGGCACCTCGTTCCAGCAGCGCTCGAAGGCGTAACGGCAGCGCCACGCGAATTGGCAGTGCGCCGGCGGGGCCATCAGGTCCGGTGGGGAGCCCTCGATGCTGATCAGGCGTTTGCTGCCGGCGGCGTCCATGCGCGGCAGGGCCTCCAGCAGGCCGATGGTGTAGGGGTGGCCGGGGTGGTCGTAGAGGTCGTCCACCGGGGCGATTTCCACCGGCCGGCCGGCGTACATCACCAGCACGCGGTCGGCGATGCCGGCCACCACGCCCAGGTCGTGGGTGATCCAGATGACGGCGATGCCCAGCTCCCGCTGCAGCTGCTGGGTCAGTTCGACGATCTGGGCCTGCACGGTGACGTCCAGGGCCGTGGTGGGCTCGTCGGCGATGACGATCTTGGGGTTGCAGGCCATGGCCACGGCGATCATGACGCGCTGGCGCATGCCGCCGGAGAACTGGTGGGGGTAGTTGCGGTAGCGTTGCTTGGCGCCCGGGATGCCCACTTTTTCCAGCAGTTCGACCACCCGTCGCCGGCATTGCTCGTGTCCCAGGCCCAGGTGCCGTTCGAGGGACTCGGCGATCTGCCGTCCCACGGTCATGACGGGGTTCAGGGCGCTCAGGGCGTCCTGGAAGATGAAGCCGATGCGGCCGCCGCGTACCCGGGATATCTCGGCCCTGTTCAGCTTCAGCAGGTCGATGGTGCCGCTGTCATCGTGGAAAAGGGCGCTGCCGCCCTCGATGCGCGCCGGGGGCATGGGCAGCAGGTGCAGCAGGGACATCATGGTAACGCTCTTGCCGCTGCCGCTTTCGCCCACGATGGCCAGGGTTTCCCCGGCCTGCAGGTCGAAGCTGACGCCGTTCAAAGCGTGAACCACGCCATCGAAGGTGTAGAAGCGGGTGACCAGGTCGCTGACTTCCAGGATGGGGGCCATTTCAGTTCCTCGTGCGCGCTATCGCTTCAGCCTGCGCATGCGGGGGTCCAGGGCGTCCCGCAGCCAGTCGCCGAACAGGTTCATGCCCAGGCCGGTGAACACGATGGCCAGCCCGGGGAAGGTGGCGATCCAGGGATAGATGGTCAGGTACTTGCGTCCGGTGGCCAGCATGTTGCCCCAGCTGGGCACGCTGGGGGGTACGCTCAGGCCCAGGAACCCCAGGCCGGCCTCGTAGAAGATCATGGCGGACATTTCGAAGGTGGCGATGGTGATCAGCGGCCCCAGCAGGTTGGGCAGGATGTGGTCGAAAATGATGCGCAGCCGGCCCGCCCCGATGCTCTTGGCCGACTCCACGAACCCGGATTCGCGCAGCCGCAGCACCTCTCCCCGGGTGATGCGCACGAAGATGGGGATGTCGGTGAAGCCGAAGATCAGGATGACGTTGATCAGGCTGCGCCCCAGGATGGCGGCGATGAAGACGACGAACACCAGGTACGGCAAGGCCAGGATCAGGTTGACTCCCCCCATGATGACGTTGTCCGTGCGGCCGCCGGCGTAGCCCGATACCAGGCCGATGACCAGTCCCAGGGAACCGGCGATGAGCACGCCGAAAAATCCCACCGTCAGCGACACCCGGCTGCCGTAGATGATGCGGCTGAGCAGGTCGCGGCCCAGGTTATCGGTGCCCAGGGGGTGGGAGATGTCCCCCTTGGCGGCCCACACGGGTGGCCGCTTGGCGGCCCGCAGGTCCTGCTTGAGCGGCGGGTGCGGGGAGATCCATGGGGCCAGCACGGCGCTGAAAACCACCGTCAGAAACATGATCAGGCCCAGCAGGCCGGACTTGTCGCGCCACAGCAGCCGGCCCACGTAGACCAGTTTGGCGCCCAGGCCCTGATCGGCCTCCTGGTCCACCAGCAGGCCGGTTCCCTTGGTTTGTGCTGCGTCTGCCATGGCGTCAGTCTCCGTATCGGATGCGGGGATCCGCCAGCCCGTAGGCGATATCCGTGAGCAGGTTGAGGGTTACCACCACCAGGCTGGTGAAAAAGGCGATGGCCTGCACCAGGGCGAAGTCCCGGTTGCCGATGGCCTCGGCCAGCAGGTTGCCCAGCCCGGGCCACGAGCAGATGGTTTCGATGTAGATGGAACCGCTGAGCAGGTATCCGAACTGCACACCGATGATGCTGATCAGCGGGATGGCGGCGTTTCGCAGGATGTGGCGGATGTAGATCTGCCGGTCGGAGAGCCCCTTGCTGTAGGCCGTGCGCACGAAGTCTTCGCTGCGGATCTCCATCACCGCCGAGCGTGTAAAACGCACCAGCTGCCCCATGGTGAAAAGGCCCAGGGCAAAGGCCGGCAGGATCACGGAGCGCGTCGGCAGGGTGATGCCGAGAAACTGCCAGGTTTCGCGGCCGAAGGCCGGCAGCCAGCCGAGCTTGACGGCGAAGACGATGATCAGGATCAGCGCCAACCAGAAGTTGGGAATGGTCTGGCCGATGAGGCCGGCGCCGCGGGCCAGGGTGTCCCAGAGGCTGCCGGGGTTGGACCCGCCCAGCAGGCCCAGCGGGATGCCGATCAGCATGGCCATGAAAAGAGCCGTGGTGGCCAGCTCGACGGTGGCCGGCAGACGCTCCAGGATGAGGTCCATGGCCGGCTGCTTGTGCCGCAGGGAGTCTCCGAAATCGCCCACTACGGCGCCGGCGATGAAATCGCCGAACTGCACGATTAGCGGCCGGTTGAAGCCCATGGCCTCCCGCACGGCCTCGATTTCTTCGGGAGAGGCGTTTCGCGAGACCATCAGGGAGACGGGGTCTCCGGTGGCCTGCAGCATGAAGAAGATGATGAACAGGACCCCGAACAGGATCATGATCGACTGGAAAAGGCGGGAGAGAATGTATCGTTGCATGGCTGACGCCCTGTCAGGTGCCGCGGTGCAGCCCGGTCGGCACGGAACGTCCGGGCGCTGGCTGAAAACCGCCGGGAAAAGGTTCCCGGGCGGAACCCGCGCAGGGTCCGCCCGGCGTCCGGCTACTCCTCGATCCAGGTGTCTTTGAGGAAATAGTTCTCCGGCGGTCGCGGCTTGTAGTTTTTCACCTTGACGTTGATGGCCTCGAAGGCCACGGGTTGATAAAGATAGATGAACGGCGGGTTTTCATACATGTAGCGCTGCAGCTCGACGTAGAGCTTGGCACGGGCGCCGTCGTCCACCGTAGTTCCGATTTTTTTCAGATAATCCAGTATCTTGGGGTCTTCCCAGGCCGAGAAGCTGGCGCTTTTGCCACCCAGGGCTCCCTGGAGCCGGGGCAGCGACTCGCCGCTGGACTCGGACCAGCTGTCGCCGAACATGGGCGGCAGTTCCTTTTTGGCCTCCAGGTCCCAGTATTTGCCGGACTCCATGATCTTGAGGTCGGCCTCGACGCCGATGTCCCCCAGATAGCCCTGGATGGCCTGACAGACCTGTTCGAAATTCGTATAGGCCCCTGCCGGGCAGGCGAAGTCGATTTTGAAGCCTTTTTCGTAGCCGGCCTTTTTCATCAGCGCTTTGGCCTTTTTGACATCGTAGCCGTAGGGCTTCAGGTCCTTGTCATAGCCCAGGTTCTTATAGGTCACGAAGCCCGTCAGGGGCCGTCCGTGGCCCTCGAAAAGAGCGTCCAGGATGGCGTCCACGTCCACCGCGTAGTTCATCGCCAGGCGCACCTCGCGGTTTTCCACCGGAGTTCCTTTGCCGCTGGTCATGTTGTTGAAGGCAATGTAGTACACGCGGTCCACCGGGTAGGTGATGACCTTGATGTTTTTGAGGCCCTTGAGCGTGCCGGCCTCTTCGGAACTGAGGCGACCCACGATATCCACCTCTCCGGTCCTGATGGCGGCCACCCGGGTGGAGGATTCCGGGATGGGGCGGAAGATCAGCTTTTTGATCTTGGGCAAGCCCTTTTCCCAGTAATCGGGGTTGGCCTCGAAGACGATGCGGTCGCCTTTTTTCCACTCCACGAAGCGGAACGGTCCCGTGCCCACAGGGTGTTTGGCGAATCCTTTCTCACCCACCTTGGCGATGTACTTGGGCGGCACCATGGCCCAGTAGTCGGCGATGACGCGCAGCAGGATGGGGTTGGGGCCGTCGGTGCGCACCCTGACCGTGTAGTCGTCTACTTTTTCCACCGATTTGGCCATGGCCCACTTCTTTTTCCACTGCATTTTGTTGCCCTTGCCGCGTTTCCAGGAAAACACCACGGAATCCGCGGTAAAGGGTTCGCCGTTGTGGAACGTGACACCCTTTCGCAGCTGGAAGGTGTAGGTCGTCCCGTCCTCGGAGACCGTCCAGCTTTCCGCCAGCGCCGGGACCGGTTTGCCGGAGTCGTCCAGCCAGGTGAGAGAATTGTACAGGTGCCAGGCCGTGGTGGTCGCCTGCCGCTCGGCAGCCACGGGGACATCCAGAGAATTGGGCATGGTCGCGATGGCCACGCGCAGGCTCCCCCGGGGTTCCGCAGCCGCCGGGGCCCACAGGAAGCCTGAAAAGGCCAGTACCGCCATGATCGTCGCAAAAAAGGGTTTTCGCATTGCCGCCTCCTTTCACTCGCAGCTGTTTTGGGTGAACACCATTTATTTAATGGTGCTCGGTAACTGATATATCAATAGGCGGTGGATGTCAAATGATTTGGTTCCGGACGATCACAACCGACTTCGGCTTGCAAAATGTCCAATGCGGGAAAGTTTGCTGTCGTTTCGAAATAACGATATGAAATAAAATAGTTGTCGGTACAAACAAAGCGCGCGCTGGTGCCTGTCGATGGCCGCAAACCCTTACGCTTCCCTGCGATCATTTCAGAATATGCAAATGCTATCGCCGGTCTAAAATATCACTCGGGGCACAGGTGCCCGGTGGCGCGACTACCCTTTTGCCGGTACCCGGCGGTCGCGAATCATGGCGGCCAGCCGCAGGCCGGTATCCCGTGCCTTGCGCAGGAACTCGGCCTCGTCACGGCATTGCGCAAACCGGGCCATCACTTCCATGCTAACACATTTGCGGTACGCGGAGGCGGCCACCAGCTCCGCCAGCCGTGGCCAATCCACCCCGCCGCTGAAGAGCAGGTTGTGCTGATCGCTGCTGCCGTCGTTGTCGTGCAGGTGCACGGAGATGAGCCGGTCTTTCCATTGCGCCAGGTTCTCCAGGCCGTTTCCGGTGATGAGGCCGTGGCCCGAGTCGTAGCAGAGGCCAATGTAATCCGGCCCGTAGGCCTGGAACAACTCACGCAGGTGCGGAAAGTTGTCCGGAAACAGATTCTCCAGGGCGATGCGCACATTGCCGGCACGGGCCACGGGCGCCAGGGCATCCAGGCTTTTGCGGACCTGCCGGCGCAGCGTTTCCCGCGCCGGCGCTACCGCCGGAAGAGGCGGAACGTGCAGTATGACGACCTCGGCACCCAGTCTGGCCGCCATCTCCAGACGGTTTTTGACCAGATCCACCCCGGCCCGGTGTTCGTATTCGCGGGGCGAGTAAAAGCACTTCTCCACTCCCGTGGAGGCGTGCAGGTCCAGTATTTGTAGTCCAAATTCCCGCAGCCATCGTTCGATCCGTTCGATCTCCCAGGAGCTGTAAAGGAAATCGGTGTGCCAGTGGTAGGCCCAGTGCACGTGGGTGAAGCCCGCCTCCGCGATACGCCGCAGATAAGGCTCGGGGCACCCCCGGCTGGTAACGTAGTCCGCGGTGATGGATAGCATCATGATCGGTGCCGTTTTCCATTTTCCGGGGTGGGCCGCGTAGGCCCCCTCAGTTGTCGAACAGCTTGTGCAGCCCCTCAAAGCCCATGGCGTAGATGCCCTCGATGGCGCTGCGCGCCTCTTCCTCGGGCACCCCCGCGGCCTCGAAGGTGCTGGACCACGACACCTCGCACTGTGTCGGCGAGAGCGATGTGACCTTCACGGTGGAGCGGTAGTTTTTCACCGGCAGCGGTCCGCTGACGATGCTGTAAGAGAGCGTCATGGCATCGTCGTCGCGGGATTCCTGACGTTCGACGATCTCGGCGCCGTCGGGCAGGGTAAGGGTACGCAGGGCGCCGACCCCCTCGCCTTCCATCCGGCTTTTGGTGGCGGCGGCTACGAATCGGGGCAGGCCGTTGAAGTCGCCGACGGTCTTCCACACTTCGTCGGCCGGCGCGTTCAAGGTGGTTTGCATGGAAACGTTCATTTTTCCTCCTGGGAATGGGTATGGGTGGTTTCGGGCGGGGGCCGGAAACGGGGTGCCTGCAGGGCCTCAGGTCCGCTCGCGGCCGCGGTTGATCTGCTCCTGGATCTCGCGGTTGCCCTGGGCGTAAAACTCGCGTATGAACTCCTCGTGCGCCTCGAAAGACCAGTGGCTGTCGCGCCACAGGCGCACGGCTTCCTCGCGCTTCCTCTCGCGGATGAGGCGAATCAGCTGGTCGTGTTCGTCGCAGTTGATCAGCTCCCATCGGGGAATGTAGCCGGGCCTGGGGAAGTCATAGAGCCGCTGCTTGATGGGCCGGATAATGCGGCGCAGCGACGTGTTTCCGGAAAGATCGAGGAACACTTCGTGAAAAGCGTTGTTGAGCCGGTAGTATCGGGAATCGAACCGGCGGGTCTTCTTGGTGTCCATGATGCGGCGCATATCCTCATTGATGCGTGCCATCTCCTCGAGGTGTTCGGGCGTGATGCGGTCGAACACCGACAGGATGACGGCGCTTTCCAGGGCCCCCACGATCTCCAGGACACTGCGGATTTCCTCCAGCGTCAGGCGGTTGACCACCACTCCGCGCCGCGGCAGGATGGTCACGAACCCTTCGCACTCCAGCTGGATGATGGCGTCGCGCAGGGGAGTCTTGCTGATGCCCAGCTGTCCGCTGATGTCGTTGAGGTTGATGTAGGTTCCGGGCACCAGGCGGCCGGCCTGCATTTCCCCCCGCAGGTATTCGTAGACCTGCTCGCGCAGCGAACGGATTTCCAACGGTCCGCCGACTGCGGTTTCGGTGGTCCCGGTGTCATTGGGTGTCATGGCCATTTCCGGTCTATACGGTGTCATGTTCTGGAGCGGAGCGACTGATATTTTACATATTAACCGCATGTCACCGGTGGCTGTCAATAAAGATGTGTTTTCATGGCGGGGCGCACAGTTGGAGATCCGGCGGGAAAAGATGCGTCGGCGGGGCAAATGAAACCTTTCAAGGGTGGCGATTGACGTGTTATGAGCCGTCAGAACCGGAAATAACGACGGAGGACACCGGCGGCATGAAGTGGATCGAGGCCAAGGTATTTTTCGAGCCGGACCGCCTGGGGCTGGCGGCGGACCTGATCAGCGACGTTTTCCTGCAGCTGGGTGCCAAGGGAGTGGTCATTGACGATCCCGATCTCGACCCCCCCGAGGACTGGGCCGAGGACGCCGTCGAACGGCCTGTCCGCCATGCCGTTGGGGCCTATTTCCCCGTGGACGGCCGGCTGGCGCGGCGGCGGCTGCGCCTGGAGGAGGACCTCCGGCGCTTGGCACGCACCTGCGGCATCGCCTGGCAGGCGGCCTACCGGCAGATCGACGAACAGGACTGGGCCGAGTCCTGGAAAGCCTATTTCTGGCCGCAACGCATCTCCGAGCGCCTGGTGATCAAACCCACCTGGCGCGATTTTGCGGCCGGCCCGCGGGATATCGTACTGGAAATCGACCCCGGCATGGCCTTCGGCACCGGCACCCACCCCACCACGGCCCTGTGCCTGCGCATGATCGAAAAGCACTTGCACACCGGCCAGCGGGTGCTGGACGTGGGCACCGGTTCGGGGATCCTGATGGTGGCGGCCGCCCGGCTGGGCGCCGCCCGCACCGTAGGCGTCGACAGCGACCTGCTGGCCGTGGAGACGGCCCGCAGAAACCTGCTTCAGAATCGTATCCCCGAGGACCGCTTCTCCCTGCTGGCCGGCAGCCTGGTGGCGCCGCTCTCCCGCCGGGCGCGTTTCGACCTGGTGGTGGCCAACATCCTGTCCGAGGTGATTTTGCGGCTGCTGGACGATGTCGCGCGACTGCTGGCTCCCGGGGGGTGCTTTATCTGCTCGGGGATCATCGAGGATCATCGCGCGGCCGTTGTTTCCAAAATGCGATCCGTGGGCTTGATGCTTCTGGACCAGGCGGTGCGGGAGACGTGGGTGTGTCTTGCCGGCACATTCATGGAATGAGCGGTCGAAAGCTGCAGAGGAAAGGGGCGGCAGCGAAGGATCCCAATGGGATCCGGATGCCCTTTACGGCAACTCCGGCAGTGCCCTGGGGAGTCCGTCGAAGAAGAGACCGGCAATGCCGTCGGGATAAAATACGAGCCGGATGCCCAGCAGGTACTGGTTGTAGTCAGCGCTCTTGTCCAGGGCGGCACGCCCCTCTATGGCAAAGTGGGAGCTGATTTTCCACGCTCCCCGGGCGTGAATTCCGAAACCGATGAGATCACGGGCCTGACCGGGATAAGACCATCCCCTCGCCGTGCCGGTGTTTTCCGGGTATTGCCATCCGTCGTCCTCGACGGAGTGGATATATCCCACCGACGCATCCATTGAAGCGATCCAGCGTTTTCCCTCAACGGTGCGCAGGCTCAACACCGGACCCGCTGAAACAAAGGAGCGGGGACTGAAGTAGCCGCCGTTCCCCCAGGTAAAATAGTTGAGATTTTTCTCGAAACCGAACCATGTTGCATAAATGCCTGCCCAGGGATCCTGTAGGTATCGCCCCAGCCGGTTCCCGATCGCGATGGTTTTGCCGGCCGAAAAGTTGACCAGGTACCGGCGGTTGTTTTTAACGGAAGTTCCGGTGCGTTCCCCGTAGTCAAAAAGAGCCCGGAGGTTTATTTGTTCGATATCACCGGACCACGCAATGGCGGCGCCTGTCTGGCTCACGCCGCCCCATTGGCCGTGAATGTCGTCGCGCATGCCCGCCATGGAAAGCAGCGAATCGTCGACAGTGCGGCGATAGGCCGTAAGCGCCAGGCGGCCAAGAGGCGTTTGTCCGCTCATCCCCAGGTGCCACACGGGCCATGCCCCCACCTGTGTCCCGGCACCTGCCACGCCGATTCCCGCCTCGACGCTGAGGCCGCCGCCCGGCGCCCATAGGGAGGCGAAATATCCCGTGGCAAAATCATCGCTGTCCCGTCCATTGGAGACGTGCCGATAGGTAACCTGCGGCAGCAGGGTCAAGCGGTCGCCCATTCGAAAGCGCGCCTGTGCGGCTGGAAGGGACCAGTCGTCGAGCCGGTCGAGTCCCTCGTCTCCGCTGCGGTGACGATACCGCACTCCCAGGGCGGCGGCGTTCTCGCAGCCCGCTGCCCGGCACATGTCCGACTCCCGGATGCCCGCTGCATACAAAAAGCGTTTCAAGCTTTCGGGGTAGTCCCCCCTGGCATGGTACTTCTCATACGCTTCGACGACGGCCCTGAGCCGTCCCTGCATGGCCAGGGCGTGCCCGTATGCTTCGAGCCAGTCTTTCCGGTAGCCGGTGGCCAGCAGCCTGTCGAAGGCGGCGGCGGCTTGGGGCCATTTCTGATCCTGGAAATACGCCCAAGCCAGCAACTGCTGCACGCCTGGATCGGTTGCGGGTGCAAGCGCGATGCGCCTTCGAAAGTACGCTGCCGCCGCGCTCCAGTTGTGTGCCCGGTATTGCTGGTTGCCGGCGCATTCCAACGCGCGCAGCAACGCACTGGACAGACGGGTGTCTTTGCCGGAGCCCTCGGACGCAAGCAGGTCAACACAGTCCCCGCATTTTCCCTGCTTTATAAGCGTCCATGCGAGGCCCACAAGCAAATCGGGATTATTTTTGATCTCCAGCCCCCGCCGAAACCATTTTTCGGCCTGCGTCCATTGCTCCAGGTGGAAATAGGACCAGGCTATCAATGAAACGAGCGCAGTGTTGGAGGGGTCCTCGCCCAGGGCCTGCCTGGCGAGCATCGCGGCGTTGCGGTAATCCCTGGCGTCGAAGGCCGTTGCGGCACGCTGGGAAAGGGTGATTTGCGCCGAAAGCCTTCCGGAAGTCTCGGGTGAGGCGCTTTTCTTTCTGGACGCAAACCACTCCGGGTGGATTGCGCGCGCCCGCTTGCGGAGCTGTGCATATTGATCAGGCATGCGGACTTTCAATCGGCCGATGCAGTCCAGGACCTCCCTGCGGGAGAATCCCTGGCTGAGCATGCTCCTGCACAGAAGCGGAGAACGTACCCCGCCGCTGTTCAGGAACGACAGCAGAGAGCGGAATATCGGCGTCTTTGCGATGCCGCGTCGGGATGCGCTGATGTGGTATTTTTTCAGCAGCTGTTTTGCACCGTTCAAGTCGCCGGCCTTGATGCAGAGCTCAATTTCCACATCCGGTTTGAGGTAGGCGGCGGCCCATTGGGCCTGGCGGTTTGCGTCCAGCAGTTGCCATGCCCTTTGGAATGCCGCTGCCTTCCAGGCCGATAGGAACTGTCCCTCCAACGCTTTTTGCCGGCCGGCGGGGTCGACCGACGGGGGAAAGTCGGCTGCCGCTGTAAAATGCGTCATCGCCTGGGTGTAGTTTCCCAGCGCCATCTCGGTGTAGCCCAGTCCCAGCAGTATGGATACGGTGATTTTCGGATCCTCTGGTCGTGCATTGAGGGCCTTGCGGAAAAAGCTTTCCGCCCGGGCATGCTTTCCGTTTTTGTAAAAACGCCAGGCGATGGCATTGAGTTCGGCCGCCGAGTGGCGGCCGTTTTCAGAAAACGGCACCATTGCCGATGCCGCGGCGCCCGGCGCCTGATCCGACGCAGCGCTCACTTGCGCGCAGACCACCTGGAGGCATCCGATAATCGTCAGGACGGCCAGCAAAACATCAGTAAAGCGCCAGCAGAAAAAGGCTGAAAGAATAATAGTTCGCCTTTTCCCCGACGAGTTTTTCAAAAGCTCTTTTTTTGAGTTGTCCGGCAAGGTCTGTGTTTCCCCTTGTTGCCATGGCTCTGGCGTATATCATGTAAAACCCCGCGGGGGCGTCGTGAGGAGACAGAAAGTCATCTTTCAGACGGACCTCTGCGGGCACCCACTTTTGCGGTTTGCAGAAGAGAAGAAAGCGTTCGAGGCCTTCATGCCGGGGTTGCCCGGAGCGCTTCTTCCGGCCCTGCTGATTGCCGTCCGGCTGCAGAGCCCATAACCATGTGCGCACCGCATCGAAACCGTACTTCCCAGGTCTCTTGGGAGACAGGGACGGTTTCCCTTTCTTCAGCATCACCCAGTCGGGCATCAATCCGAATCTTCCAAAGCGGCAGCCGCGCTGGAGTGCAAGGCCGTCGGCGATTGCCCGATGCCAGAAGCTGGGGGCATCGCCGGTGTGTGCGAAGTCCGCGAAAGCCGCCGGTATGAAATAGGAAGGATTGTACTCGATATGATTTTCAGCCGCTGCAAAGCCCCAGTAGCCCGGCAGCAGCACTTTTTTGCCACCGGAATGCGCGAAAAGCAATGTCCGGATGTCCCTGATGATTTCGCGGGCACGGTTTTGCATCTGTTGGTCGCCCCATGCACGCCCCGCCCTCAAAAGAGACCAGGCCATCAGGATGTCGGCGTCGGATGCATTGTTGTAGTTCAGGATGCGCCACGCCCCGTCGGGCCGTCTGCCCCAGGCCCAGCAAAAGAGATGGTCTCCGCCGCGTCGCTGCAGATTCTCCCGGCTCCATCGGGCGATGGTTCGGAAAGCCTCCCGGTCTCCGAATTTGAAGGCCAGCATCAGGCCGTAGGCCTGGGCCTCGGAGTGGGAAAAATCCTTCTGGAACGTGTCGATGACCCGTCCGTCCCGTTGCAGAAACCGCTGCTTATAGGTCTCCCACAGAGCCTGTCCCCCAGGGGGGCCTGAGGCCGCCAGACCAACGGAGGATATCGTCAGGAGAGCTGTCAGCAGTACGGCCGCCGGCAGTCCGCTCTCGAGGGGGCGCTTCCTAGTCGACGTCATTGCGTATTTTTCTTCTCCTCCTGATGAGTGACCGGGCGAGCAGCGCGGTGATCAGGATCACTATCGCCAGCAGCGGATAGTAGTATTCGGGTCTGGAGACCAGCCAGTTTCCGGTTTTGCCCTGGATGCCGATGTGGCCGACCTGGAACTGCCGGTTCATGTGGTAGGTTTCGACCGCCCCGGTTTTGACATCCACCAGCGCGGTGTCCCCCGAAAGCCTGTTTGCGACGGACCCGTTGATAAGTCTCAGCCCGCTGTCCACCGTTTCGTTCTTCATGGCCGCGATTATCAGGGCCGTCTTTCCGGAGCCATCCGGGTATTCAAATTCGGTGACCAGCAGTCGCGTGTCCGAAAACTGGTTCTTTACGGTCAGAACCGCCTTTTTTTGCCGGGGGAACAGGTATGTTAATGGGTGCGGCGTGCCGAAAAGCGGCAGCGCCTGTTTCACAGATTTTGGAAGCTTGTCCAGGGCACCAATAAAGATGATGTCGTTGCCGGGGTTTTCCGGGAGCCCATCGGTGATGGAAAAATGCGCAACGGAACTCTTCAGACGCCTTGCGAACAGCGCTGCAAAGTTTACGGCCGCCTCGAAATTGTAGATGTTGCCCGGTTCGGGAATGACCAGTGTCGGTGGATTTTTCTTTTCCACCGCCAGAGAATAAGGAAACATATCGTCCATTGCCAGCGCAAGTTCCGGCAGCCGATAATACTCGTGTCCCTCGGGAATCGTGATTTCCGATGAGCCCAGGATGGCGGTGGCCATGCCTTCCTGTCCAAGTGGAGTGCACTTGTATGCCCGGAAAGGTTTCATGACCGCCTTGAAGGAAAGGAGGTTGTGCCCCGCCTTGAAAAAACTCATGGGAATCTTCACCATGTAGTCGGTAAAGGTTTTTCCCTTGGGATCGTCCAGGGGGATCGAGCCGGCCAGGGTTCCGTTTACCTTGATGAGCAGTGTTGAATCCTCCCGCAGGCCGGCCGCGTAAACGAGGTCAAGAGTGAGTTTGACGAACAGATTCTCCTGCCGGAAGATTTCAGGGGGTATGTGCAGTGTCAGGGCCCGTTCCTGGGCGTCCAGGCCCTGAAACAGCATGTCACCGTACAGGCCCAGTTTTTTCAGGGTATAGCCGATCCCGGGGCGCAAGCAGTCGCGACGGAATTCCGGGGGACGCCAGGACGGATCGGCAGCCAGCGACAACCAGTCGTTTTCCGGCCAGTTCTGGAGCACGGCGGCGAGTCGGCGGGCGGCGCTGGCGGCCTGTTCCGCGGTGGTGCCGCTGACGATCAGGCAGAAGGTCGGCTTCTTTCCCGGTCGGGGAACGAGCAGGGTTCCGACAACCGGGCCTTCGATCCGTCCCGGAAGAGATACGGGCAACGTGTTTGCGGAGTCCGCGTTCCCCGAAACCGCTACGGCCCTTTCCAGTGTTTGTTCAATGAAATCCCGTGGCCCTAGGATGATGTTGGGCGATTCCGGCGTGAATTCAAATTTTACATCGAATTGCAGGGGGCGATAATTCCGCACCTTCGCAAGCCAGGAAGAAACGGAGGATGCGGCCCTGAGCCAGGCGATGCTGGCTTCGGGCACGACAATCGTCGCCTTGGACAGAAACGGGTTGTCCGGGCTGAACATGTTGACCCAGCGACGCAGGGTGGGGCTTTGCGAAGTGTCGGAGTAACCAAAAGTGAGGGCACTTTTCACCGGGTTGATCTCTGTCCACAACTGTTCGCTGTCCGGCGCTTCGCATTCACGGTCGTAATGTTGAATCACCTTGAGTGTCAGCCGCATTGTATCCGCATTGAGCAGTTCAACGGGAATATCGATGCGGGCCCTGCCCTCCGGCCTCGACGGCGTCAGGCCGATCTGGCCGACGGTGAATCCGTCCACCTGCACCGTGAGCTGCGAAATGCCGGGAATAAGGGCGGCTGAATTGATGTACTGCAGCTCCAATTCGATGGACCGCAGGAAGTCTTTATTGTAGACGGGGATGAACATGTCGTGCCGGTCCGACACGCCGTTGAAACGGATGGCGCCGGGGTGCGCCTGGAATTCCTTGAGCGCGACATGCCGCTGTCCGGCGTCTGCTTTTGCGCAAAGCGGTGCGGCTGAAAAAGAAATCGTGAGAAGCGTTGCCATCAGGAGCAAAGAAGCCCTGTTCATAACGTGACTAACCTCCAGAAAGGGATAGGGTTCGTTTTCATGATCGGTCGATTCCAGGTTCCGGTGTCAGGAAGGAGTAATGACCCGGGGCGGTTTCCGGCTCTCATGGATAAAAATCCTCCTGATAGCATTTTTCAATAGACGGAAACCGGATGCGAAGAACTCCAGTGTTCCTCTGAGCGACCACAGAGACGCATTTCTCATGAGGTAAAAAAGAACATACAGCGTGTTTCTGCGTCGGGTCTTCATTTTCCAGAAACGCTCCCAGCGTTCATTGTCGCCATAAACAAACGAGACTTTTTTCCGGATCGACGCGATGCTGTCGTCCAGCAGGATTTTTCCTCCGACGGTGATGCTGGCCGGCTGCGGCTGCCCCCGCTTCTTGCGAAGGGTTCGCAGATACCTGACTTCAACGGGAATCTCCAGCTCTTCTCCACCCTTGTCCCTGTAAAGGATTGAGATCCTTGCGCCGGGGAACAGGTTCACGTCTTCTTCCTGAAAATGATCGATCCGGAATGCGACGCCGGTCCAGGACAGATCGGTGAGCTTTGCCTGAAATGTGCGTTTGGCGGCTACGACGCTGATTTTTCCCCAGGCCTTGGCCCGGTGGAATTTGCGGGTTTGTTTGCGTTCGTAAATCACCCCCAGGGTGAAAAACAGTATGGTGATGTTGAACAGCACCCAGCATCCTGTAACCGCCAGAGTCTCCCGGTAGAAAGGTTCGTGGATAAATTTGTAGACGCAAAGGCCCATCGAGAAACACAGGAGCCAGAAGATGAGATGAAAGGGATAGGCGATGGCACTCATCTGGTTTTCCGACAGAGTATCTCCCTTGGCCGTCACCTTGAATGACGGTTTTTTGGGTTTTAGAAACGTCATCAGCACGGCGGGCAGCAAGTAAATGGACTGGAACGTTTCGTAGATTTCCGAGAAAAGCGGCCACCGGACATCGCCGTGGAGGTAATTGTGCGTGATGGACAACGTCATGAGATAAGGGACCGTGTAAATCAGGACCTGGTGCAGGGATGCATTGTAAACATTGAGGCCGAAGAACAGGAAAAAAAGCGGGGCAAAAAGGAATACCACCCTGGCAAAGCTGAAAAGCCAGAAAAACATGGCGTTGAAATAGCATACCCGCTGGTACCATTTCAGCCCCTTTTTCAAGAAGATGTTTTTTAGTACGAGTATTTGGATCATACCCTGGGCCCACCGGGTGCGCTGGGATATCACATTGACAAACATGTCGGGCGCCAGGCCGCAGACCAGTGGGTGGGGCAAATAGATGCTGTTGAACCCCTTGGCGTGCAATTCCACAGACGTTTCGGCGTCTTCCGTGACAGTGTCGTAGCAGAAGCCGCCGGTGGTTTCAAGGCATTTGCGGCTGAGGACCGCGGCCGATCCACAGAAGTATGCGGATTCCCAGTAGTCCATGGCCGGCAGTATGCTGCGATAAAACATTTCGTTTTCACCCGGCGCGGCGTAGAAGAGTTTTAGATTGCGCTCCAGGGGATCCGGGTTTAAAAAAAAGTGCGGCGTTTGCACCAGAAACAGCTTGGGGTCTTTGAGAAAGTAGTGCGTGGTTTTCAGCAGGAACTTTCTTGTGGGGACGTGGTCGCAATCCAGAACGGCGACGAGTTCCGCATGGCTTTTCTCCAAAGCGCTGTTGAGGTTGCCCGCTTTGGCGTGCTCGTTTTTCCGGCGGGTATGGTAGCGGATACCGGCTTCCCGGCAGAATTGTTTGAACTCTTCGTATCGGGCTCGGGCTTTGCGCCGTACTTCGGCGTTTCCGGATTGGCGTTTTTCCAGTGTCGCGCCGTCATCGAGGATGTGGACCGTGACTTTCCCCTCGGGATAAATCATGTTGCAGGCGGCAAGCGCCGTTATTTTGGCAAGCTCCGGAGATTCGTTGTAGGTGGGGATGAAAACGTCCACGGTCGGCAGGCGGCTCAGATCCTCTGAGGGGGAGCGAAGCGCTCTTTTCAGTGGGGACACCGCTACGAAAAGGTTGAGAAAGAACAGGGTGGCGCTGTATAGTTCCGCCATCACCAGCAGCATGGATGCCGAAAAATCGGCGACGCCTGAAAAGGATATGGTCTGGGTAAGCCGCCAGTGCCAATACTGCAGGGCGGCGAATACCGCCAGGTAAATAAAAATTCCCCGCAGATAGCCCCTGGGCCGAAAAAAGGCGCTCAATACCAGCAGCACCGTGACGAGGCTGTAGCGCGCAAGGCCCCAGCGGTCGGTGATGCCGAGGCTGGCAAGCCAGCAGTAGAAGATGAAACCCGTGAAGGCGAGGAAGCCGAGAATTCGATATTTGCCGGAAGAAACAACGGTTGCCATGGCTGCAAAGGGTGTATGCGGATCGTTTCAGCGCAAAACCCAAGTGCCGGCATTGCGCGCGATCCGGGGAATCGTTTGGCAATCAGTTAATCGGTTGCCTGCCGTTAATGTGATCGCTTTTCCTGGATAGAGGACTGACTCAGGTTCGCTCGAATGGGGAACACCGTGGTGTCTTGGAACAAACGCCACCAGCGGCGCCGTCATTGCGTCACCACAAATTATATCAATATATATCAATATGAATATACTATATCGGCAAGAAATTGAAAAGCCTTAGATTTTCCAATACATTTAAACTTCGGAAAGAAATGGTTTCATTGCCGAGCGGTTGCTTCGCCGCCGTAAGCGGCCGAAGGACGGGAGTGCAACCCGATGACCACTGATATACATGTGGCGGTGCGGGACCTCGTGGCTTTCGTGCTGCGCGGCGGGGACCTGCAGCGCGAGTTCACCGGCCCTTCCCGGGCCGTGGAGGCCATCCGCGCCCACCAGCGCATCCAGCAGGCCCGCCCGCCCGGTTACCGCGCCGAGGTGCCGGTGGATACCGAGGTGTGCCGCGGCGATTTGTGCCTGGCGGTGGGCGGGCGCATTGACGGGGTCTTCGAAAGGCGCGGCACGGCGGTCGTCGAGGAGATTAAAACCACCACGCGGGAACTGGAAGACCTGCCCGAGGCGGGCGATCCCCTGCACTGGGGACAGCTCAAGAGCTACGGGTTTCTTTACGGCAGCCACCAGGGCCTGTCCGAAGTCGTGCTGCAGCTGACCTACTGTCACCTGGACAGCGGCCGGACCCGGCGGTTTGAGAAGACCTGCAGCACGCAGGCGCTGGGCGATTTTTTTCAGGACCTGGCGGCACGCTACCTGGCCTGGGCGGACACCGTTGCCCGCTGGAGACGGCGGCGCGACGACAGCATTTCGCGGTTGGAATTCCCCTACGACGGCTACCGCACCGGCCAGCGGGAAATGGCGGTCCAGGCCTACCGCGCCATTCGTGACCGGGGCCAGCTGATGATTCAGGCGGCCACCGGCATCGGCAAGACCATGGGCGTGCTGTTCCCGGCGGTGAAAGCCCTGGCAGAGGGCCTTTGTGACCGAATTTTTTTCCTGACGGCCCGCACCACGGGCCGCCAGGCCGCTGAGAAGGCCTTTGATGACCTCCGGTCCGGCGGCCTTCACGTAAAATCCCTGACACTGACGGCCCGCGAGAAGGTCTGTTTCCATCCCGGCGGCGAGTGCACGCCCGAGGCCTGCGAATTCGCCCGCGGCTACTACGACCGGCTGCGGCCGGCACTGGCGGCGGCTTTTGCATGCGAGGCCTTCACCCGCCAGTCGCTGGAGAGCCTCTGCCGGGAACACCGCCTGTGCCCCTTTTTCTTTTCCCTGGCGCTGGCTCCCTGGTGCGACGCCGTCATATGCGACTACAACTACGCCTTCGACCCGCGGGTTTATCTGCGGCACTTCTTCCTGGAGGACAGTGGCGACAACCTGCTGCTTGTCGACGAGGCTCACAACCTGGCCGAGCGGGCCCGCGACATGTTTTCGGCGACCCTGTCCAAGC
>Ga0256835_1000895_pt1 | contig 19360 bp, 20 predicted proteins | sample PIR30metaG_FD_185972 | JGI IMG/M metagenome (GOLD analysis project Ga0256835, IMG submission 185972) | Hydrothermal vent microbial communities from East Pacific Rise, Pacific Ocean - PIR-30 | ecosystem: Environmental > Aquatic > Marine > Hydrothermal vents | place: Pacific Ocean: East Pacific...
TTATCAGCGAGCAACTCAAAAACTCAAAATTCCTCGATAGAGTCAACAAAAGGGAGTTCTTTCAAAAATCCTTTGACTTCCGGGAGGGTGGTGGCGTCGGCCCGCAGGATTACCGTGCCACCCTTCTGTATGGTGGGAAAGGCGAGGTGCCCGGAGGCTTCCAGCAAAAATTTGAGGAGATAGACCTTTTGAGGAGAGAGTTTCACCCGCAGGCGGGCCTCTTTTCTTGACACCCCTCGTGCCAGCTCGTTACCCTTCATTTCCATGGAAAATTCCTCCTGGCTCACAGCCCCGTTGAGGAGAGACCTCCTTGAAAAACTTGCCAGAGAAACCGGCCTCCCTCCCCTCCTCCTACACCTCCTTATAAACCGGGGGGTTGAAGACCCTCAGGAGATACACCGCCATCTTAACCCAAACCTTTCGGATTTTCCCGATCCTTTCCTCCTCCCGGACATGGAAAAAGCCGTGAGAAGGATCATAGAAGCCCTCAAAAAGGGCGAAAAAATCGCCATTTACGGCGACTATGACGTGGATGGCACCACCGGAGCCGCAATCCTCTATCTCTTCCTGAAGGAGCTGGGTTTCGAGCCCCTCGTGGTCTTTCCCCATCGCGAAAAAGACGGCTACGGTCTTCACGCCCATCTTCTGCCCCCTCTGAAAGAACAGGGAGTTAGCCTCCTCATCTCCGTGGATTGCGGGATCTCGGCTCACGAGGCCTGCCGGGTGGCCAAAGAGCTTGGAATCGACGTCATCGTGACGGATCACCACGAGGTTGGCCCAGAAATCCCCGAAGCCTTCGCGGTGATAAACCCCAAAAGGCCCGAGAGCTCCTACCCATTTCGGGAACTGGCCGGGGTGGGAGTCGCCTTTTCCCTCCTCCGGGCCCTCAGACAGAGGCTTTACCAGGAGGGATTCTTCGCCAGCGGAGAAGTCCCAAACCTCCGGCGTTATCTCGATCTCGTGGCCCTGGGCACGGTGGCTGACATCGTTCCCCTCAAGGGAGAGAACCGCCTCATCGCTTACTTTGGCCTCAAGGAGCTTGAAAGGACGGAACGGCCGGGCCTCCAGGCCCTCAAAAAGGTGGCCGGCCTTGAGAACGAGACGCTCGATACCAACGGCATTCTCTTTCGGCTGGCCCCCAGGATAAACGCCGGTGGAAGGCTAAAGGAGGCCGCTCTCGCCTTCAGGTTGCTCGTCACCGACGACCCCTCCGAAGCCCAGAGCCTGGCAGAAGAGTTGCACCGCCTGAACGCCGAAAGACAGCGCCTGGAAGAACGTATCTTGCGCGAGGCCTGGGAGCAGATAAAGAACCGGTGGGGGCTTGAAAGGGCCTCTTACGTGCTGGCAAGCCCGGACTGGCCTTCCGGAGTAATCGGGATCGTGGCCTCCCGCCTCCAGGAGGCCCTTTACCGCCCGGTAATCCTCCTTTCCTTGGGCGAAGAGCTTGCCAAAGGTTCGGGGCGAAGCATCCCGGAAGTAAATCTCTACCAGTGCCTTTTCGAGTGTCGGGAACATCTCAAGGGTTTTGGAGGGCACCCCGCGGCAGCCGGTCTCAAATTGTCCAAAGAAGATATCATTTCTTTTGCGGCGGCCTTCGAAGAGGTCGTTTCCCGCCACCTTGCGGCCGCACCCCCGGTGAGGCGTCTCCAGATAGACGCCTGGGTGCGCCTTCGGCACCTTCTGGAGCCGAATTTTCTGGAAAATTACCTCAAGCTCGGACCTTTCGGGCCAGAGTATCCCGAACCAGTCTTTGCCTTGCGAAACTTTGAAGTCCGAACCAGCACCATCCTCAAAGAAAAACACCTCAAGTTCTACCTCTGGCAGGAAGGGCTCGGGATACCGGCGGTTTATTTCCGTTTTGAGGGTGAACCGCCCCTGCAGATCAAGGCCCTGGCGGCGAGCCTGGACTTCAGCCATTTTCAGGGGCGGCAGTACATCCAGCTCCGCGTAAGAGACCTGAAAACCTAAGGATTGAGAAGCTTCAAGAGTTTGGAAGAGGGCTTGAACTTCACCTTGCGTCGGGAAGGGATCTCTTTGGGCTCCCCTTTTGCAAAATCGAAACCCTTCCGCGGACGCACCTCTTTGACCTCAAAAGCCCCAAAGCCCGAGATAACGACCTTCTCTCCTCGCAGGAAGGCCTCTTCCAAGATTTCCAGGATATTCTCAAGGGCCAGCTTCGTCTCGAAACGAGAGGGCCTTCGGCTCTGGTAAAGCTCGCCGGCCCTCTCGTACATCATCTCAAGGACCTTCTTGCGCCCGCTACTCATAGGCACTTGAAGGCTTTCGGGCCGGCAAAACGGGCCGCCGGGCCGAGGTCTTCCTCAATGCGAAGGAGCTGGTTGTATTTGGCCACCCTTTCGCTTCTCGCCGGTGCCCCCGTCTTTATCTGGCCACTGTTTACCGCCACGGCCAGATCTGCGATGAAGGTGTCTTCCGTCTCACCGGAGCGGTGAGAGACCACCGTTCGCCAGCCGGAGGTCTGGGCCAATCTGATGGCCTCCAGGGTCTCTGAAACGGTGCCTATCTGGTTGAGCTTGATGAGAATGGCGTTGGCGATGTTTTCTTCGATCCCGCGGGAAAGCCGCTTGATATTGGTGACGAAGATATCGTCTCCCACGAGCTGGATCTTGTCGCCGAGCTTCTGGTTGAGGATCTTCCAGCCCTCCCAATCGTCTTCGGCACAGCCGTCTTCGATGGAGATGATGGGAAACTCCTTGATGAGCTCCTCGTAAAAGCTGGCAAGCTCTTCGGCGGAAAAGGTCTTCCCCTCTCCGGCGAGCACGTATTGCCCATCCTTGAAGAACTCGCTGGCCGCGGCATCCAGGGCGAGGGCGATGTCTTCACCAGGGCGGTACCCGGCTCTTTCTATGGCGGTGAGGAGGATCTCAAGGGCCTCTTTCGTGCTCTTGACTTCCGGGGCAAAACCCCCTTCATCCCCCACGGAGGTGCGGTACCCCTTTTCTTTGAGGACTTTTTTGAGTTCGTGATAGGTTTCGGCACCGTAACGCAGGGCCTCTGCAAAGTTTGGAGCCCCCAGGGGCACGATCATGAACTCCTGAATATCGAGGTTGTTGTCGGCGTGGACGCCACCGTTGATGACGTTCATCAAGGGGACGGGAAGGACCCGGGCCCCAACTCCGCCGAGATAGGCGTAAAGGGGAAGACCCGTTTCCTGCGCCGAAGCCTGGGCAATGGCCATGGAGACCCCCAGGATGGCGTTGGCACCGAGCCTTCTTTTGTTCTCCGTGCCGTCAAGCTCTATCATGAGCTCGTCGATTTCGGCCTGAGCGGTAGACTCCAGACCTATCAGCTCCGGAGCGATGATGTTGTTCACGTTTTCCACCGCCCGCAGAACACCTTTGCCGTGGTAGCGTTTTTCATCTTTGTCTCGCAGTTCAAGGGCTTCGTGTGTCCCCGTGGAGGCACCGGAAGGCACCGCCGCCCGCCCGAAGGCTCCACCTTCAAGCCAGACTTCAACTTCAACCGTGGGATTGCCTCGTGAATCGAGGATCTCACGGGCTCGAATCTGCGCTATCTCCCCCATAACGACCTCCTTTGAAAACTTCTTTCCTTAGCCATAATGCCAAATTTGGGCGAGAAAAAGAAGAACTTTTTGAGAGGAAAGTGGGGCCCGCTTGGCGGGCCCCGGGGGCTTTAATTACGCCAGACCCATTCCGTCTTCAGGTCCACCTTTTTGGTATCGTGGAAGAAGAGGACTTCGTTGCCATCAAATTCGCCGTAGGGGACATACCAGATCTTCACGTCGATCTCCATCTCGTCGGCCAAGAGTTCACGCCATTTCTTTCCGTTTTTTGTGGTGTCTTTATAAGGGAAGGGGATTTCGAAGGTCTTCTTTACCGGCCTAAGAGGCGGCAGGCTCGTCTCTCGCAGGAGGCCACATTTCTCGTAGGGCCCACGGCCCATTTCCTTCCCGCGGCCAAAACGGCCTGGATGCGGCATGAAGATGACCTGCTTCTTGTAAATTTCCTTGGCTTCTTTTTTATCAGCCTCTTTTCCGGGAGTTTTGGCGGTCACTTCCAGGACCACCCGGTTCGGAGTGGGTCACCCGTCAGGGATGACATGGCCGGCCTTGTTCAGGATTTCCACGTTTACGACGGCCAGAGGAATTATCCCTTCTTCCTTGTTCTTGCGCCAGAAGTAGGACATGGCGTCCACATCCACCTGGAGAGCCATCTTGATCATGTTTTCATCGCGATAAGCCTGCATATCGTGGCCAAGACCGCTCTTTTTCATGTGGCAATCCTGGCACTTCTCATGCCCGCCTTCGGGAATGTAGGCGTAGAGATAACTCCCGTAGAGCGTGGCACATTGCGAAGGATGCTCCAGTTCGAAATTGGGCCCAAGACCGTGGCACTGACCGCAGAAGATGGACTCCCCCAAGGCTGGAGCCTTCTTGACCATGGGAAATTTTTCGAAATCGTGCTCGTAACTCTTGCTTCCGTAGACGGCCTTCCTGTCCACCGGGCCATCCACCCAGGGATGGATGATGGCCTTCTTCTGATGACACACCAAACAGCCGATGTTCAAAGAGTTGAGCTTTTCTTCCATCTCATCTGCGAGGTCGTCGTTACCCTCCTGGATGGCTCGTTTCCAGGTATAGAGGGTCTCGACGATTTCGCGAGCCACATCGTCGGTGGCCTCGTCAAGCTGAGGCAGATGGCATTTGGCACAGATCATGAGATGCTTGACTTTGATGTCTTTGGGGTCTTTGACGCCGGAGTAGGGCCAGCGTTTGAGACCCTTCTCGATGGAAGTGATGATGGTGGGCGCCGTGCGGCCGGTACCATAGAGCGAGCGCGCGTGGAGGGAGTTCTCCCACTGTTCGTAGATCTCCTCGTGGCACTCTCTGCAGGAAGAAGAATCGTATCTCGCCGCAAGCTCTGCCATCGTGCGAGCCTTTGGAATTGTCTCTGCTCCCCAGGATTTCGCGGTGAAAACAAGAGAAAGACAGAGAAAAAACAAGAAAGAAGACCACTTGCCCATTCAAAAACCTCCTTGTGAATTTTTTTCTTCCATTAGCACAAAAATTTGGCGCGGGGCAAGTCTATTTTGCTTTGCCCAAATACCGGTAGCACAAAACAGATGAGATTGAGTTGAAAGTCATGCGAATGTAAGGGAATGAGCGTAGCAATCTCGGGATCGCTTCACCATCTTGTGAGCGAACGCCGTGAGCGAAGCAATCCCAGATCCCTCGCTTCGCTCGGGCAGCGCTCGTCACGACTGAGGCATAAAATGACCAAATAGAAGACGGGCCCCTTTGGGGCCCGCCTCTCTAAGCATGGGGGGACTTAGGGTTCAAAAATTAGAGGACCAGAGAGTCGTCATCAAGCATTTTTTCCATTGTTTTCTGGCTCTTTCGGAGCCTTTCGATGGAAATGGCAAGTTTCGTGATCTCATCACGGGTTTGCTCTTCGGAGAGGTTCGCCACCCCGAGATCAATATCGAGGTTCCCCAAGCTCATCTCCCGCACTTTTTGAGAGAGGTTGGTAAGGGGGGTCAACAGCTCGAATTTCACCAGACCATAGAGAAAGATAGTAATTATAAAGAGGGCCAGGGCTCCACCCAGAGAGACCGATCCTCCCAGAAGGCTCAGGAGGCTCTTCTCCAGAAAGGTCACCCTGATGACCCCTGCCGTCTCTCCCTGCCTCAAGAAAGGTGCCCCCTTGGTAGCCTCATGGCATGAGACACAACTCTTCTTCACCACCACGGGTCTTTCGTATTGGAAGGATTTGTCCTTGAAAGCCCACTTTTCCTCAGAGGCAAAGGTCCGCAAATCAAAGCTAACCTTCACCTGTGAGGGCTTCGAAAAAGTCGTCATATAATTTGCGATTTCGGGGTCGTGGAGCCGAAAGAAATCTACTTCATCTCCATTTTCCTCGGTCACTCCACTTGCTTTGGCCACCGCCTTGATACCCTGGGTTTTGGTAACCCAAAGGCCACCAAAAGATTCCGTAGCCGCCAGGAAATTTTCCAGAAGATCAGCTATTCCACGGGCACTTTCAAGGAGCTCTTTTTCTTGTGTCTGTTTGGCACTATGATAGATGCCTACGGCCCCAAAAGCCAAAACCAAAAGGAAAAAGAGCGCTACTTTATCGGCAAGGCTCAAGCGTTGGATCTTTTTCATTTACTCCTCCCTCTTCTAATTATTTCCTTGGCTTTATTCAGAGCGACCTGCGCCAGGCGCGAATCATCGATCTCATCCTTCAGGGCCTTCAAGAAAAGGGAGGCGTTTGCCAGAGGAAGGCCCCTTTCCGTGGCTTCCGCTTGCTTAAGAGCCTTCTTGACGATCAACTTGGCGGCCGGCCCGTAATGTTTGATGAGGGACTTCACAAGTTCGTTAAAGAGTACCAGGGGAATGAGCTCTTCTTCCTCTGAAGGGCGCGCCTTCTCTTTGGAGACGAGCCTTTCAAGCTTGAGCCCGAGGGCATTCAAGGCCACGCTCACCAGGGGGCTCGGAGTCGGAGACTTCAACATGAGAAGGACCTGGTAGCCGTTTAAATCCTTGACTACCAGAGAACCCTGTTCGAAGAGGACCACCAGCTCCTGGGCCTCGTCTTGCCCCTCCTGAGCAAAGGTGGCGTGCAACTCTTCAAAGGAATGATAAAGGACCTCCTGGAGTTCTGGTGCAAAAACCTTTGGAAGATGTGAAAAGATGGGTTTTCCCTCCCGGCTTACCAAAACTCCGTCGACATCGTCTAGCTTGATGAGGCTGGCAAGCAAGCTTTTCACCGTTAAGACCTCTTCTCAAGATCCGCACATTCGAGGAGTTTCTTGCTCCACCACAAAAGCCCCTTACGAGACGCCCCCACAAGGCCCAAGATCTTCTCCTCCAGAACAAGCCCGGCGTTGAGTCTCTTTTTGCCCGAAATAGCAAAGGCCTTGAGCTCCCCCATTCCAAGGAGATTCCCGATCTCGCGCAACTGAAAGACTCCATACGAAACGAAACCGGCCAACTGTTCGGCGTCCCCATCACCGGAAACTTCCTTCACTTCACCTCCCGGCTCCAGGAGGACAGCAAAACTCACCTCGGGGAGTTTTTGGCGGATCTTTTCCAGAATGGAAGGTTCTTCCAGCTCTGGAGCATCTGGGGGCTCCAGTTCGATGGCCTTTTCGAAGAGGTCTTCGTTGAAGAAAGTTCCTTCCTCACCTTCGTCGTACTGGCGAACAGCTTCGATCAGGAGGCCCGCCACCGGGCCCTTCAGGTTGCCACTTTCTGGCCATACCACCGGGCGCCGCACCTCAAAATGGCCCTCCTCCAAACCCACCAGAATCCGAAAGGCCTCGAACCCCTCCTTCTCTTCGTCACCGACGATCTCGGCGTGATAGAGGTTTTGCCCTTCCAGGTAGACTTTTCCTACCGCATGCGGAAGCGCTACTTCTACCACGTGGCGCCCCTGACGATTGGCCAGGAGTTGCAAGATGTCGGCCAGGGAAATGTCACTCAGTTCCCCCTCCATGACGGGAGGGCCATTTAATTTGCTCACACGACGATCTATCTCCTCTACGGTATTTTTCTCAAGGGGACGCCCCATAAGAGACTCCTCGAAGGCTTTGTATTTCTTTTCGGAAGAAAAAAAGAGGGAAGTTTAATTTGCGGGATTTATTTTCTTGACCAGCTCAAAGGTGATGTGACGTCGCCGGACATTGACGTCCTTTACCCTAACGAGCACAATGTCTCCGAGCTGAAAGACCTTGCCCGTGTGCCTTCCCACCAAACGATGGTTTTTCTCATCCAAGATGTAATAATCGTCCGTGAGATCCACCAAGCGGACCACACCGGAAGCATAGATTTCGAAGAGTTCCACAAAAAAACCGAAGGCGGTTACCCCGGAAATAACCCCTTTGAAGACCTCGCCGATGTGCTCTTTCATGAGCATGACACGCACCCGGTCAAGGGCTTCACGTTCCGCTTCCATGGCCACCCGCTCTCGCTCCGAGAGATGACGGCCCATTTCTTCGAGCTCCTCTAACTGATAAGGCGGACGTTTCTTCCTGAGAGCGGCCTTCAACGCCCGGTGAACCACAAGATCAGGATACCGACGGATGGGAGAAGTGAAATGGCAGTAACACTCGGAAGCAAGGCCGAAGTGGCCGATGTTATGTGGCGAGTATTTGGCCTGTTTCAACGAACGCAACAGAATGGTGTTCACCAGGTAGGCGTAGGGCTTCCCTTCCACCATCTCCAACACCATCTGGAACCAGGAGGGCTCGGGCTGACGGGGAAGCTTGAGATCCAAACCCAGAGTGGCCGCAAATTCCACGAACTCCTTGAGCTTTTGGAGATCCGGGGCTTCGTGTACGCGGTACAGAATGGGATAGCCCTTTTCGGTCAGGAACTCCGCCACTGCCTCATTGGCCGCGATCATGAATTCCTCGATAATAAAATGGGCAAAGTGTCTCTCCCGCCGCACGATGTCTTCGGGATGCCCCTGAGCATCGAGTACCACTTCGGGTTCCGGAAGATCGAAGTCGATACTCCCGCGAGCCAGGCGTTTCTGCCGGAGGAGACGGCAAAGGGTGGCGGCGTTTTCAAGAGGGGTCAAAAAGCGCTTGTACTCCTTGCGCAGCTGGGGATCGCGATCTTCTATGATGGATTTGACGATGTTGTAAGTGAGACGCTCGTGGCTCTTTATCACCGCCTCGCAAAACCGCATCTTTCGGCGATTGCCCTCCTGGTCGAAATCCATGACCACGACCATTGCCAGACGATCAACGCGCGGATTCAGGCTACAGAGGTGGTTGGAGAGTTTCTCCGGGAACATGGGGACCACGCTCCCCGGGAAATAGACACTCGTCCCCCGGGCGTAGGCTTCCTTGTCAAGCGCGCTTCCACGCTTTACGTAATGGGAAACGTCGGCAATGGCCACGTAGAGACGCCAGCCCTTGGGAAGTTTCCGTACGTAGACGGCATCGTCGAAATCTTTGGCCGTCTCGCCGTCGATGGTGACGAATGGAAGTTTGCGAAGATCTTCGCGACCCTTGAGATCTTCCTCTCGCACTTCGTCGGGAATTTTCCGCAATTCCTCTTTGACTGCCCGACTCCACCGATGTGGAAGCTCGTATTTGTAGATAACGGCCTTGATCTGGGTCTTCAGGTCCTCCGGATCTCCCAGGACCTCGACAATCCGCCCTTCGGGAATCCTCCTCCCCGGGGAAAAATCGGTAATCTCAGCCACCACCATCTCACCGTCTTCGGCACCTTTGGTGGCGTCCGGAGGAATGAGTATCTCGAACGGAAGGCGGTCGTCTTCGGGAATCACGGTGGAAACCCGTCGGCCCCGGTAAAAGTAACCCACGATGTATTTGCGAGCCCGCTCGAGAATACGGATCACGGTACCCTCGGGCCTCTTGCGACGGGGAGTCTCTACCCGGACGACAACCCTATCCCCATCCATGGCCCCTTTCAGGCGGCTGGGAGCCACGTGGACCACCGGCTTTTTGGGATCTTCCGGCTCCACGATGCCGTAGCCGTCGGGATGCATCTTGAGCCTGCCGGTGATGAGCTGCATCTGCTCGGGGAGGCCGTAGCGTTTGCCCTTTATGTGGACGAGTTTACCCTCTTTGGTGAGACGCTTTACGAGGGTGCGAAACTCTTTTCGGTCGGAGGTGGGAACGTGGAGGAGATGGTAAAGCTCCCTCAAAAGCATGGGGCGACCAGCCTTTCGCATGGCCGCGATGATCTCTTCCGCAGAAGGGAGCCCCTCTCGAACCTTTTTCTTTCTTTTCTTTTTTCTGGCCATCAACGAATCTTTCCGAGTTCAGATGAGGTTACCGTGCGAATGACGATCTTCTTGCCCTTGGCATTGGGGCGAACCTCCTGAAAGACCCAGCCGTGAGGACGAGGCAGGAAAACCTGCCGGCGAAAACCATCTGTTGGGGTATAGACGATGAGAACCCCTGTTACCCGGCCTTCCTTATCCAGCACGATGTCTATTCTTTCCAGGAAATTTATGTTCCCGGGGCCGAAATCGGTAAAGATGTAACCCAGGGTGGTGGGAGGTTTCTTTTCGACAAAGAAATAGGCGGCGTAGAGTTCTTTTTCCTCTGTGGATAGAACCTCGGCTCGTAAGGCCTTTGCAAAGGTGAACCAAACAATCGCGACCAAAACCAGAACGAACGCAAATCGTTTCATCTTTTACCTCCCACTCTCAAAAAACCCAAAAGGATTGGTTTTGGCAAGTAAAATTTTCGGGAACCGATCTTTTTTCAAGACCTTGACGGAAAGGGCAAGAGGATTTAAATAAAAGCTGCGTGCCGAGGTGGTGGAATTGGTAGACACGCTGTCTTGAGGGGGCAGTGGGCGTAAGCCCGTGCGGGTTCGAGTCCCGCCCTCGGCACCAAATTGAAGGCCTCATGAAGTTCTCCTCCCACAATCCCAAAGAAATGGCCGAAGAGCTTTGGGACCGCATGCGTTTCCTCTACCGCGGAACCACCCTCCCGCGCTGTGAAATCTGCGGCATCCCCATCTGGACCCGCAAGGAGGCTCATCTTTCCTGGAAGAGGTGAAGGCGGGTTCTGGCGTGCCGGGAGTGCGCCCAAAAGCGCCCCGTCTCCTCCTAACCAAAGGCCCCGATGATGTGGGTTACCCCTCCGGTGATTCGCCTTATGAGCCGGTAAAAGGAGGCCAGGGGGTTGAAGATGTTCTGGTGCTCCTGAAAATAGCCCAGGTATTGTTCCGTATGGTACGTGGCCTTCTCACCGAAATCCTGGGCCTCCGCCGAAGATTCCAGGAGCGGAAAAATGTTCTTGAGGACCTTCACGGCGTTTTCCACATCGAGGTGAAGGATGTGCTCGATAATCTCTTCCCGGGTGGTTCCTCGCTGGGGGCTAAACTCCGGGATCTGAACCGCAAGAGTAAATATCTGGTAGATGAGGGTGAGCCTTACGGCGTGAAGGATCTCCAGGTGGTCCCTCAGCTCCGGGTCCATCCAGAGCCCTTCCCGGGTGTAAGGCACCCCGGGTTCCCTTTCTTTCTGGCAATGAATGGTCTCCAGGGCCTCGGAAAAATCAAGGAGATCACGGTAAAAGACCCTTCCCACCCGCGAGAAATTGGCGTGCTTGTTCAGAGGTTCCAGGGCGTCGGCTACCTGGCGTAGCTCGTGGGCGTGCTGGGGATTCTGGGCCTTGGCCGCGATCATAAGCCAAAAGCCCGGGTCAAGAATGTTAAGATACCCCGAAAAAGCGTAGAAATCCGAAAGAGAGAGGGCGTACTCCGCCATAGAAACCAAGAGCCTGAAGCGCGGGGATTCTTCCTGCAGGCAAACAAAGCGTTCCGGATCCTTTTTGACAGCCTGCCCCACGCCTCCGATGGTATTCGCCAGAAGCCCTAACTGGTGAAGAATGGCGTTGTGCGGAATGGCCCGGATCTCTGCCGCGCTCTGAATGCTCTTTTCCACCTCGAACTGGCGCTTCACCGCCCGAGAACCCGTTGGAAAGAGCAAGTTACGCCCGTATTCGTTTAGAAGAACGGCGTAATCCGGGTCCTGCATGATGCGTTCGTTGAACTGTTGAATGGTGGTGAAAAATTCGAAGACGTAGTCCCAATCCTGGTAAAAGGGATCGTCATACTCCAGAGGTTCTCTGGCGAACTCAAAAATTCTCGCGAGAACCGACAGAGCCAGGTAGGGATTCAGAAAGTAGATGTAACCGTCGCCTCCCTGAAAGGAAAATTCCTCTTTGAGCTCCACGCCGCTCTTGAAAAGCTCCGCCCGACTCCTAAGAGACATGATATAGCGCATACGGGCCCGAAAATCCTGCGGGTGTGCTCCCCGGCCGATGGACTCCCCGTGCGTGTTGAAGATCACGAGCTCGATGTCTTTCAGGCGTTGCTTCTCAAGGACCCGGGCCAGACGACGCCGGAAATTCTCGATGGCAAACCCCGCTGCCGTCTGCCCCAGGTGCCTTCCGGCGTCGGAAAAACCCGTCTGCACGCACAGTCTCCCTCGCAAGAGGACATAGTTGCGAAAATAGTGGTTGGAGAGCATCTCATCCACGATCCTGGCCCCCCGGATAAGGGCCCGTGGAGTCTCAAAGAGCGGGGAGATATCTACCTGCTCCTCCACCCCGAAGAGTTTCGCGAAATAGAGGGCCGCGATGGAGGTGAAGCTGCTTTCCGTCTCCGCGATCAAAAATCTGATGGGGGTTTCCTGGTCGATGTATTTCGTGATCTGAGTCACCAGCATGAAGAGACGCTTGGCCGTGGTTCGCTCCGCAATGAGAGAACCGAAATTGATGGTTACCGGAGAAACTCCCGACAGAAGCTGGTCAAGCGCTCGAAGGTAAGTCTTCTTGCTACTCGGGTCCTCGGGGTCCGTCTCGAGGCCGATGAGGTTTCGCATGGCGTTGTGAATCTGTTTGGCGTTTAGGCGCACGTGAATGTGAGAGACCCCGAGCCCGAAATTTTCGATCTCCGTCCGCAGGAGACAGAGGCGGTGCAGAAGCTCCGGAAAGGCGCGGGCCTCTGAGATGGCCTTCTCGATCTCCTCGCAGAGCTTGCTCGGCCTCACCAGACGCTGGGGAAGCCCGGCATACATCTTTTTGGCGATACGTCGCAGGGAAGAAAAATTGTCCTCCCCTTTGCCTGCTTCTCTGAAGACGGTGATTTCTTCCTCAAGCCCCTGGAGATTGGTGCTCACCAGGCGGAGAGTCTGGGCGAGGATAGACCGCAGCTCTTCACTCTCCGGGCTTATGGGGCAAAGATCCAGGAGACGCTGGAGCTCCTCGGCATATCGTTCGAGAGCGAGCTTGCGCTCCTCCAGACGAAAGGCAAAAGACTGAGTCCAGGCTATATCGCGTCGTCCGTCAAGGTCGTACCCCACCCAGGAAGCCACGGTAATGAGGCGCGGGTGAACTTCCCACCAGTTTTCGGGGAAATACTCCCGGGCCAGACGAAAGATGAGGTCGTAGAAACGCAAAAGGGCCTTCTTGAGGTTGGAGATAGCCTCAAGAGCCAGGGCGTGTTCTTTCTCAAGGGTTATTTTGGGATCTGGCAGGTGTTCGGAACGAAAAGCCAGATCCAGCAGCTCGCGGATCTGTTCTTCATTCAAAGGCACGCCTGCAATATTTCTTCCGCTTGCCAGATCCGAAAGGGCCCGCAACAGTTCCTCCCGCAGGGCAAAGGTGGGATGGGCGGTGATAACGATCCCAAAGAGTTCGCGCGCAAGCTCCCGGGAGAAGGCCAGAAAATCTTTCTTCTCTCCCATCCCCTTGAGAGAGAGGAGAAACTCCTTCAGGGAATCCAGGTTTTCAAGGGGGTCGGTCTGCCCCACGTAGCGATTGAGCCTCTCCGCCCGGACACAGAAGGCGTGCGCGTTGAGAAACTGGATCAGCTGCTCGAGAGCCGAAAAGGTAAGCTCCCCGGAATCAAGACGGCGGGAGAGATTCACCGCCAGGAGCAGAATGGGGTTGGCAAAGGGGTTCTCCTCCGTAACGAGCCGGAAATGTTTGAGGTGGAGCTTGAGATCCTGATACAGCTTGAGAAGATCGCATTTTCTATCTATCGGCTCGAAGCAGACCTCTTCCTCTGGTAAAAAGAGGACGTGCTCATCTGAGAGAATTTTTTTAAAAACCTGGCGCAACATGCTTACATTTAAAACATTTTCTCTTGAAGGGGCAAGGAAGCGAAGAAATGATGGCAAGGCTGCCGCAAACCGTAAAAAAGATCCTTGAAGCCCTCTCCACGAGGGAAGAAGTCTACGTCGCAGGGGGGCCGGTAAGAGACACCCTCCTGGGCAGGGCCTTCAAAGACATCGACCTTACCGTGCCCTCGGGGGCCCGGGAACTCGCCAAAAAGATTGCGCACGACTTCCAGGGGCGTCTGATCATCCTGGATGAAGAAGAAGAGGTCTTCCGCGTGGCGGTAGAAGGGTTCTTCCTTGACTTTTCGAGATTTCGTAAGGGAGCCCTAGACATTACCGAAGACTTGAAAGAAAGAGACTTTACCATCAACGCCCTGGCCGTTTCCCTCAAAGAGTTCCTGAACCTCCCTCCCTCGCGCTGGTCTCTCATCGACCCGCTTGCGGGAAGGAAAGACCTGGCCCGCCGTCTGGTGCGGGCCATCGGGCGCGAAAATCTCTCTGACGACCCTCTGAGGATGCTCCGGGGCTATCGTCTGGCAGCCGAGCTTTCTTTTAACCTCGAAGCCGACACCAGGAAATGGATAAGAGAGCTTGCCACCGAAATCGAAAAAGTGGCCCGGGAACGGATCACCGCGGAGATCAAGGCCCTTTTTGCCCAGAAAGCCGGCCCCCTCGTCTCCTTGATGGCGGAAGACGAAATCCTCTTTGTTATCTTTCCGGAGTTAGAAGAGGCCCGCGGAGTCTCTCAACCAAGCTTCCACCACCTGGACGTCTTCGGCCACCTCCTCCTCTCTCTCGAGATGGAAGACCTGATAATCGAAGCTCCGGAGCGCTACTTCGGATTACCGGAAGAGGCTCACAACCCCTTTGAAGAAGCCCAAAAAGACCCTCAGAAACAGATCATCTTGCGGCTTGCTGCCCTCTTCCACGATGTGGGAAAGCCGAAGACCTTCGCCATCAGGCACCGCATCACCTTCTACGAACACGACCGGGTAGGAGCAGAGATCTTCTGGCACCTGGGAGAGAGGCTCAGGTTCCCGAAGAGACTCTCCAAAGAGGTGGCCCATCTCATTCGACATCACATGCGCCCCTTCCACCTCTTGCGGGAATTTCGCGAAGGGCGTCTTACCAGACGGGCCATGAGACGCCTGATAAAAGACGTTCCCCGTTACGAAATGCTCTTCATGGTGGCGATGGCCGACAGCCTGGCCTCTGCCGGGCCGGACAAAGAACCCGGGCTCGAGCAGGAGCTTGCCGCCCTCTTCTGGGAAATACACCGCTTTCACCAGGAAACACTCGCCGTCCAGGAGAGAGAACGCCTGGTGACGGGAAAAGACCTCATCGATCTCTTCGGTCTGGAACCAGGCCCTCTCTTCCGCGAACTACTTGAGGCCGTGGAAGAGGCACGGGCTGAAGGGCTTGTGAAGACCCGCGAGGACGCCCTTTCTTATCTCACCAATCTCATCCGCGAGAAATACGCCTCCTGAGGTGCTAAAATCTACTCTTACCGGGAGCATGAAACAGATGACAAGTGTTGAGAGTCATTGCGAGCGAGCACTTTTCACTGTCATTGCGAGCGAAGCGAAGCAATCCTTGTCCCTAGAAAAGCGAAGGAATCTGGGATCGCCACGAGGCCTTACGGCCTCTCGCGATGTTACCAATTTGTAAAGCCAGCTTCAAAAAAATGAGGCGTTATCACAGCCTGAGTAGCTTTTTGCGAGAAAAGTTCGGCGAAAGGGTCCAGAAGGTTACCCTCGACGCGGGGTTCACCTGCCCCAACCGGGATGGCACCCGCGGAAAAGGGGGGTGCATCTATTGCAACGCCCTGGGCTCCGGCACCGGGGCCTTCCGGAAGGGGCTCTCCGTCCGGGCCCAGATGCTCGAGGGCATGGAACGCCTTGAGAGGCGCTACAAAGCCCGCAAGTTCATCGCCTATTTTCAGGCCTTCTCAAACACTTACGCCCCTCTTGAGGTGCTCCGCAAGCGTTACGAGGAAGCCCTGGTGGACGAACGGGTCGTGGGACTTGCCGTCGGTACCAGGCCAGATTGCGTGGACGAAGACGTCGCCAGGCTCCTTTCCTCCTACCGGAAAAGGGGGCTCATGGTCTGGCTCGAGATGGGCCTTCAGAGCGCCCACAACAGGACCCTTGCCCGCATCAACCGCGGCCATACTTACGAAGATTTCATCCAGGCCCTTGAGATCGCCAAAAAGCACGACCTCTTGGTCTGCACGCACGTTATCTTTGGTCTCCCGGGAGAAGGCCCCCTGGAGATGCTCGAGACCATTGAGAGACTTGCGGCTCTGCCCATAGATGGCCTCAAGTTCCACGAACTCTATGTGGTCCGCGGAAGCAAGATGGAAAAACTTTATCGGGAAGGCGCCTACCACCCCCTCACCCAGACAGAATACGTGGACCTGGTATGCGAGGCTCTGGCCCTCCTCCCCTGGCGCGTGGTCATCCAGAGGCTCACCGGAGACCCCCGCCCCGACGAACTGGTGGCCCCGACCTGGGCCCGCGAAAAACAGAACACCTTACGGGCCATCGAGGATACCCTTATCAATCGCGATCTCTGGCAGGGAAAATATCTGGGAGAACCTGATCCTTACCTGAAAGAGGCCCCGGCCTCCGGAAGCCCTATCACCCCGCTCCGATTGCACGAAGATCAAGAGTGATGGTCTCGTCTCCTTCTTTGGCGTAGAGGCAGGAAAGACGGCGGGTCTCAATGGAGATGATGGGAAACTTGACCCTCTTATCGTCCTGACAGACGTAGGCGTCCTTGAGGAAAATACGCCCGTTGAGGCAGGCAATCAGGACCCCCTGATAAAGGACGCCCTTGCAGCCGTTTATGGTGACTTTTTTGCCTAAAAATTTCTTGTACCAAGCCATTGTCAAAAGACCTTTAGGGGCTAATGGCACTCTAACGAAAAACAGGAGCTATTCACAAAGCTGAATAGCTTTCATAATCTCTACCTATTCGCTCTGAGACTTTCTGACCTGAAGATTTGAGATCTTTTTGAAAATTTTGCTCAATCCTTTTGATTAATCTTTCCCTTCGAGATCAAAAGTTCTCCCAGTTCGTTGAGATCTCGGGGGGCTCTCTTGGGAAAGAGAGTAAAACCTCTGACCACAAGCTCGGGCTCCTCTTCCCGCGGCGGACTCCACCAGGGATAAGGGATACCGGCCAGGGAATGCATCAATTTGCACTGGAGGAGGACCAAAACAAGTGCCAGGATTAGCCCCAGGAACTGGAAAGGCGAAGAAAGGTACCCCAGGGCCGCAAGAAGAGCGGTGGAAGCTGCCGGAGGATGCAGGATCTTGAAAGAGAGCATCAAGGCCCCGGCAAGCCCCAGGGTAAAGGCTGCTCCGGCCACCAGGGCGTAGTTTATTTCGGCCCCGGCCAAACCTCCGCGGGCGAGAAGGGTATAGCAGAGCCAGCCTATTCCGCCACCAAGAAGGTGGCCGAGAAGGGCGTTTTTCGGGGCGGCAATGGCCTTATCCGGGGCGTAGAAGGCCAAAAGAAGGGTGGGCCCAAGGGAGGGAAAGATGAGTGGCCAGGAGGTAATCTTGGCAAAAAAGCCCAGCACAAAGATGGCCACGGCACTGTTCAACCCCAGAAAGAGATAAAAGAGCCACGGCCCCCTCTGCCGGGCAAGATACCAGAACCGTAAACGTTCGACTTTGGAGACTTCCCAGAGAAGAATCTCCCAAAGACTTCTCATTTTTGGAACAAATTCCGAAATATAGGCTAGCTAACTCATCGGCTCTTCGGAAAGAAAAGATGATTCTCGGAAAATTGCGGGAGAAAATAAAGCGCTACGCGGCCCTCACCACCGGAGATTTCGAAACGATCTTCGAAAACTTCCGGGTCCCTAGTCTCCCAGACATCGTGGTAAAACTCCTTACCCTCCTGAGAGACCCCGAGGCTTCCGCGCCAGAAGTGGCTTCACTCCTTTCTTATGATCCCGGGCTTGCAAGCCAGATCCTTCAAATGGTCAACTCCGCCCATATCGGGCTCAGAAGCCCGGTAAGCAATCTTTCTCAGGCGGTAAACATCCTGGGGCTCAAACAGATCGAAACCCTGGTGGTCTCCTACGGAGTCACAAAGATCGTAAAAGACCCCAAAAGACCCGGCTTCGACCTCTCGGCCTTCTGGACGGATTCCCTCTTCCGCGCCCTCTTCTCGCACCAGTTGGGGAAAAAGTTCGGCCGCGAAGACGAGACCTTCCTCGGGGCACTTCTTCAGGATATCGCGCTTCCGGTATTGCTCACAGAGTGGTACGACGCTTACCAAAAGGCTTATCTTGTGGCCCAGGAGGAGAAGGTGCGCCTGAGCGAGGCTGAAACGAAGATTCTCAACTGGCATCACGCCCAGGCTGGGGCCTGGTTGGCCAAGAAATGGCACCTGAGCGAGGTCATCATCTGTGCCATCGGGCTACACATCTCGGCTCCGGAGGAGCTCTCCAAGCTCCCTCTGGAAGACGAGGTCTTCCCCATCGTGGCGGCCTCCGCGGCTCTCCCCTCTGTCCTTGAGGAAGAACCTTCCTGGAAACCCTGGGAGACCTTCTTAGATGCCGGCTTTTTCTCTGTAAAGGAAGCAAAAGAGGCCTTCTCTCAGGCCCGCGAACATCTCCTTGAAACCGCCAAAAACTTCGGGCTCAAAGTGAGAGAGCCCCTCAACCCGCCTAATCTTTGAGCAAGGAAGCGATCTCCTCAAGCCCCTTGCGGATCTCGAGCAAAATCTCCTGCGGGTCCTGGCGGGTGGCAAGCCTCTTTTTGGCCCCGGAGATGGTATAGCCTTCCTCGTAAAGGAGGGTCTTGATGCGCCTGAAGAGCTCCACCTGGTCTTTTGGGTAAAGCCTCCTTCCGGAAATCCTCAAAGGCCTGATGAACTTGCGAAATTCCTTCTCCCAGAAACGCAGGACGTGGGGCTCAAGATCCAGCAGACGCGCTACCTCCCCGATGGTGTAGTAGCGCTTTGGCCGGACCTCTCTTTTCATTAGCTGTTTATAAAATCCTTGAGTGTTGGACTGGGGCGAAAAACAGCGGTCTTTCGCCCTTTGATTTCAATGGGGCGGCCATCCTTGGGACTCACCCCCCGCCGAGAAGGACGACGGTACGGTTCAAAATTACCAAATCTTACGATCTTGACCACTTCAGCCCGCTCAAGCGCAAGCTTGATCTCTTCGAAGATCTGGTCCACCACCCGGGAGAGGCTCCGGGCCGAGAAGCCGAGTTCCTCGTGAAGATGCTTTACGATCTCCCGCTTGGTAAGGGTCTTTTTCATCGCGCCTGGGCCTTAAAACGCGAAAGAATCTCTTCCGCGGCTTTGGCCTGGATTTCGTTTACTTCTTCGTCCCGCAGGGTGCGTTCTGGCGCCCGGTAAAGAAACCTCAGGGTAAGGCTCTTTTTGCCCTCCGGAATACCTTTGCCCCGGTAGACGTCGATGATGGAGACGTCTTCAAGATATGGCAAATCAAGCCCCCGGGCAAAGGCCAGGATCTCTCCCGCCGGGATCTCGTCGTCCACCAGAATCGCAAGGTCCCGGAAGGTGGCCGGAAACTTCGGAAGCGCCCGGTACGTCTTTTTGAGCTGCAGGAGGGGGAAGAGCTTTTCGAGGTCGATCTCAAAGACGAAGACCGGCCCGGTAAGATCAAGCTTCTCAAGCACGCTCTCTTTCACCGCCCCGGCAAAGCCGATCTTCTCTCCGGAAGGAGCCAAAAGGGCCACACTCAGCCCTGGAATCAAAAATGGTTCTTGAGC
>Ga0256835_1000896_pt1 | contig 19353 bp, 20 predicted proteins | sample PIR30metaG_FD_185972 | JGI IMG/M metagenome (GOLD analysis project Ga0256835, IMG submission 185972) | Hydrothermal vent microbial communities from East Pacific Rise, Pacific Ocean - PIR-30 | ecosystem: Environmental > Aquatic > Marine > Hydrothermal vents | place: Pacific Ocean: East Pacific...
TCCGAACAATTTATCAGGACTGGGGTTTCTTGGCGCTGCTTCTCAGAGTATATCGTGAAGGAACCAGGATCATTTATCCGGAGCACAGGATCATAAGTCTTGAGAGGAGTGGGAGACAGAAGCTCCGCTGGATCCCTCCCAACCTGGTTATAGATATACCGGGTTATGGGAGCACGAGCCTTTTCATGGAGGTTCCGAGGCCTCTGGCGTGGGGTGATACTGGGGATTTATCGAGGATCTGGAGCCTCTATACGGCGTTGAGGCCTGATATGATGATTTATGGGGGCAGGGTCTACGATGTGCTTGACTTGGAGAGTAATCCTCCGATCAAGAAGCCGGATATTATTGTTGAGTTCAAGGAGTTGCCGGACTGGTACGCCCGTAAGAGGATAGTTAAGGGGCCTCTCGCCAAGCCTTTAAGTGCTGAGGAGTGGAGGAATAGGTGGATCGAAGGCCTATATACTGGTCTAGCTGATGTCCTCGGGGTAACTAGGGAGGAAGCCATGGATAAGCTTAGCAGGAAGACGGGTGTTTTGATGGATGAGGTTAGAGTTGTCGAGCTCTACAGGAGCATCTATAGGCCGAGGAAAATGTTCTTGGTCTCTAAACACCTTGTACCCGGAGAAGTACGGGCTATGCTTGAAGGCCATGATATAATCGTTGTTGATGACGTGGGGTTTAAAGCTGAGAAGCTGGAGCCTGTCGCTAAGAGTGTCCTTGAGACGTGTGTACAGGTTGAAGAATACATTATCTCAACGAGAGATAAGGAGCTTGCAGAAGTTCTCGCACTAGTCAAGGAGCTATGGGAGAAAGGCGTTCTCGACAAGGAGAAGATCAGGAGGCTCCTAATATTTGGTTTATCCATAGAACTTAATGGTTCTAATGAGTTGGAAAAAAAGCAGTCGTTAACTAAGATTAAGAGCTTTTGACCATGGTTACTCTACTGGTTCTACCTTGATTATCTGTACTGGACAAGCGGCTGCAGCGTCTTCTGCGCAGCCCTTGAGGTCTTCGGGAATTATACCGACGGCTATGTTGCCGCCCTCCCTGTACTTCTCAACGATCTGGCTCTTGTTGTCCTCAGGGTTCATCTCGAAAACGTCTGGACAGATGCTTACACATACCATGTCGGATATACAGTTGTCACGGGGGTCAATGACTACCCTATACTTGGCCATGCTTTATCACCATGATATTATGATTATGCAACCAGAAAATAAGGGTTTCAGTATAATATTAATGGTTTCAATAATTATCATTGAGCACTTTATATACGCGTGTATAAGTGTTTATTGGAACAATTGTAGAGTGAGGATAGTCGGCTATGCGGGGCCCATATCATCAAGGGCCTCATCAATTATTCGGCCCTTCACGTTTAACCCGGGATTCCTCGTCATCCCAGTTATTCATTATCGTTTCTAACCAGAATTAAACTGTTTGTTCTCTGAGAAGAAGTCTCTCCCATAGAGTTCTTTTATGATCTCTCTTACTTCTTTCTCTATCCACTCCAGATCTATAGTTCCGGCCGAGACTGATGGGGGTAGTTCGTAGTATATTTTGAGCTTGTCTTCGAGGGATATGATTATGCTGCATGGCTTGCCATACTTCCTGATGTACCTGTAGGGTCTCTCCATGACGTGGACTGTGTCGCTTATCTTGCCCTTGTACTTGTACCCCATTGTTTTGAACTTACCGATCACTTTCTCGAACAATAGCTTCGGCTCCATGAGAGGTACTTCTATCGAGCATACATGTTTTGTTAACTTGCTCGTCGAGCACTCATAGAATTTTCCTTTTCTGTGCTCCGGGTATTTCTTCGCGAGGTTCTCGGTGATATCATGGTAGAGGAGTACCGCACCTATAAGCAGAGCTACAGCTGCTACCAGAGATATTATTCCATGGAATTTCTCCCTCACTGTATGGGTGTGTATGGTTACATAGTATGATACCGTGACATTGTCTTGAGATGGATTGAGTATTCCGAGTATATACATGTTGTTTGTACCATTGAATATTCTATAGACATTATTGTAATTGGTTAGATTTGTCTGTTTGAACAATACTGTCGGATCCATGGATGTGCCCAGATATACTTGGATGCTTGTCCTTGGGCTTGTCGTCCAGTTTATCTTGTACTTGTCACCTGTTATGAGCGGTATTTTTACATAGTATAGTGATTTGGGTGGGACGATTACTTTGTCGTGGAAGGTTTTCGTTACAGGTATTATTTCTTGGAGGAATGTTGATGTGAGGGATAAGACTATTATTGCTGCAATAATGAGTATGACGCCGCGTTTATTGACATCTTTAAGCACTTTTACCAGCGTCATTATTACCATCCACTCGGTTCTAGAAACAGGGATTATTTATTGCCTAAATATACTCATCTCTGTAATTCGTTCTTGACTATTTTTTCTTTATTGAGAAGAAGTGAGAAGGGAAGAGAAAAAGCGTTGGGTGTTAGACAGTCCTCTCTTCTCTGAAGTAGATCTTGCCCAGGCTCTTCGGCGGTGCTAGTTTTCTCTTCAGCGGGGTCACCATGAAGATTATCATTGCCGCTATTGCTGCTACGAATGGTAGCATCTTACCAAGATCGGTGGGGACATTATATGTTGACTCAATTATGAATCTGAATTTTTCTAGTGCTGCGAAGATCATAGCTGGTACAAGTGTTAATATTGGATGTCTACCAGCACTTAAAGATATAGCGAATGCTATCCAACCGTATCCCATTCCTTTGCCCTGACTCCATACCGGTGAATATGCCAGCTCAAAGATCGCTGCACCTATACCTATTAAGGCATAACCTACTCCGCTAGCGAATAGTCTTACTGCTAATACATTTACTCCTAACGCTTCTGCACTTGCAGGATTCTCGCCAGCAGCACGGATTGCAGCCCCTATCTTTGTTTTCTCGATAAGGTACCATATTGACACTGCTACTATAAATACAGCAACATAGAACCATACCCACATGTATCCTAGAGATGGCTGTATTATCGCTAAGCCTTCGCTACCACTAATTAATCTCTTGTTCTCCACGACTTTAGCGGGCAACCCGACTAGAGCTGCTAAGCCGTAGCCAAGGAACATAGTCGATAATCCTGCAGCACCATGGCTTATCGGTAATTTTGTAGTAATAAACGCCAGCATTAAACCAAAGAGCGCTGCGATAATCGATGTCGCTAGGATAGCCATTGGTACACTAAGAGTATATACGCTTACTGCAAACGCTATTGCTACCCCAAGAGTGAACACACCATCAATTGCTAGATTTAATATACCACTCTTTTCCATTAGACCATGTCCTACTGCGGCTAAGTAGTATGCTAGGAATAGCGAGCTCGCACCAACAATGAATGACAATATAGATCCGGACATTATTCGTCACCTCTCTATTATAATCTTTATTTTATATTCTGAGAATGTTATTAAGATCGTATAAAGTAGCAATATGCTACCGATGAAAATATCAACGATCGCTGATGTTCCCGATGCTAACATACCTCCAAGATTCCCTCCAACCAATGTCTGATATTTAATGCCTGCTTCGTATAGGGCACTAACTATATATGCTGCCAAGGGCACTGCTATGAGCTCTAGCATTGATAGCCATGCTACCAAGATACCTGTGTATCCATAGTTTGCGGTCTGTGACTCTATAGGGTATCCTATATGATATACGTCTCCGCCTAAATAGAGAGCACCAACGCTACCAGCTATTAGACCCGATATGGTTAGAGCTAGGATTATCGTTAATGGCACGTTAATACCGCTACTTCTGAGCAGATTAGGGTTATTACCAAGGATTTTGATCCTTAATCCTATTGATGTGTTTCTTAATAGGTACCATACACCGATGAATGTTATTATTAGAAGAAATAAGCCATCCCACGTCATTGTAGTCCCTGGTATTTGTGGGAACATTGCTTGTGATGGTATCGTGTCTGTCCTAGGATAATTGTATGTACTTTTGCCTCTCCACGGCCCATAAACCAAGAGATCAACAATGTAGTAGGCAATATAATTCATTATTAATGTCACAGGTACTTCATCAAGTCCAAGATACGCACGTGGTAGTGCTGCAAGCAATGCCCAGAATCCCCCTGCAATCATAGCAAGTATTATCATTGATGCCTGTGCTAATCCTGGATTAATATAAGGTAGCATGGTGAATAACGCAACCCATGCTGCAGCCATCATACCAAATGTTATTTGTCCTTCACCACCAATATTCCAAATACTTCCCTTGAAGCTGACCAATAGAGCAATGCCCACTATCGTTAGCGCTATAAATATCTTAGCAATCACACCAGGCCTTGTAAATCCATAGGCTATGGCACTAAAGACTGCTGCCGGGCTCGCACCAGCCAAGATGTATAGAATTATCATACTTACAGCTATTCCTGCTAATAATGCTATTATAGGGATTATCCAGTAGGGTAGGGGTTTTACCCTTCTAACAATAACCATGCTGATCTTCACGTTACATCACCATGAGGTGTTCGATCTCTTCTCTCTTAGCCTTGTCTGCGGGGAAGACACCGACTATTTTGCCCGAGTTCATAACTGCGATGCGGTCACTGATCTGGAAAATCTCGTCTAGGTCTTCGCTAGCAATAATTGCTGAGACTTTGTCCTTTAAGACTTTGTCCTTAATTATCTTCCTCACCTTGATGGCTGTTGCTTCGTCTAGTGCTCTCGTCGGGTTATATGCTACTAGCAGGTTTGTCGCTACTGTTAGTTCTCTCGCCACCAGTACTTTCATTATGTTTCCACCGCTGAGGAACTTGACGGGTGTGTCTGGTGATGGCGTCTTGATCTCGAACTCCTTGATCAGTTTGAGCGTTAGTTCTCTGAGCTTGTTCCAGTCAATGATTCCTCTACTATAGACTGGTAGGACAGCGATGTTTTCGAGAATAGTGTTCTCGATGCTTACACCGTATTTTGCTGGTAGGTCTGGTATGTATCCTACACCGTTTACTCTTAGGTAGTAGGTTGATTTCCTGGTTATGTCTTCACCATTATAGATTATTCTGCCTTTAACTACTGGTCTGAGCCTCATTATTGCCTGGATGAGTTCTTTCTGACCGTTACCAGCTACACCAGCTATTCCTAGTACTTCTCCCTTCTTGACCTCGAGGCTTACGTCTTGTACGGCGTATCCTCCGAAGTCACCCATTACCCAGAGATCCTTAACCTCTAGGATTGTTTTGTCTTCCGGCGTTGCGGTCGGGAGTCTCTCGTATGTGATCTCGGCGCTTCTCTCTCCGAACATGAGCTTTCTGATTTTTTCTATTGTTGCTTCTTTCCTGTCTAAATGGCCTGCTACTTTGCCTCTTCTGAGAACCGTTATCTTGTCGGCCACGTCCATTGCCTCATATATCTTGTGTGTAATGAGGACTACTGTGCCTCCTTCGTCAGCGAATTTTCTGATAAATTTGTAAAATCTCTGTTTCTCCTCGATCGGCAGATAAGTGATTGCCTCGTCTAGTAGGAGTACTTTTGCCCCTAGTAAGATTGCACGGAGTATCTCCACTAGCTGTTTCTGTGTGTAGCTGAGCCTCCATACTTCTATGCCGGGTTCTATCTTGATGCCTACTTTCTTGGATTCTTCCCTGATCGTCTTGTAGACTTTCGTGACTGGTACAAAGTACTTGTATTTTTTAAGGCCTAGGATTATGTTCTCGGCAACCGTTAGTCTATCAATTATCTGTGGTGACTGGCTAACCATTACTATACCCATGTTGATAGCTTCAGCAGGGCTTGTCAGCCTTGTCGGTTTCCCATTAATAATTATTTCTCCCTCGTCCGGCGTGTAGATGCCGTATAGTACTTTTACTAGTGTTGATTTCCCAGCACCATTTTCTCCAAGCAGTGCATGGACTGTTCCAGGATAGATGTCTAGATCGATATGGTCGAGCGCGATGACACCTGGGAATCGCTTAGTGATCCCTCGTAGACTGACAATTGGTTGCTTACCCTCTTGAGGAGGGGATAAAAAAGTGGGTTTGGCATTATCCGCCTCGGCTGCCACTACTACCACCCTTTCTTAAACCTGTATTATGCTTACGGCCATGGTATTTATGTTATACCGCTGAAACCGGCTACGAGTGATATACTACCCAATCTACGAACCAGTTCATGCTCCAGAGCTGGTCGTGGCCTAGCCTTACACCAGCCTGTATTGTTACTGGCTTGTGGTCTTTGATCGTGTAGCCATGTAGTGGCCCGGTGAATGGGTCGAACGGTGTGCCTATGAAGATCGTTTTGTTATCGATTGTTATATTGACTTTTGTCATGTACTTGTGGGTTAGGTCGGTGAGCTCCAGAGGAGTTAGCATCGGCGCGTTCTTAAACATCTCATAACGCTCCATTACTAGCTGGTATACACTCATCTTCTTACCAGTTAGTTTATCGGTTACTATGGTATGCTTTAGTATGTTAACAAACTTCGGGTTGATGTGCATTACTGTGCCGTTAGGGAATATCCAGCAGCCGAAGTCTACTGCACCGCTGTTCAGTAGGTACCAATAGTCTACGTGCTCTAGGTTGTACGGTGTATAGATGCCGGCCTTTATCTTGGCTAGAATGTCCGCATATATTACCTCCCAGTGAACAATCTGCCCACTAACGACTGCGTCTTTACCATAGATCCAGCCAGGGCTGTAGTGGCTGAACACATAAAGTGGGTGGTCCGCCTTACCCGCCTCATAGTCTTTGGTGAGCTGCTCTCCAAGCTGTAGAATTGCTGTCGAATCCTCAGTGTATGCCAATACGTCTACATCATAGTTCTTCCATAGCGTCTCTGCGGCGTTTCTGGCTTTGCTCGGCGCGAACCATGCACCTATCTCGATAACATGTACCTTGATGTTCTTGCCCAGCTGTGATGCTACCTCGTGGGCACCGATAGCGAAGGCGTTGATGTGCCTTACTACTTCAGGTGTTAGATAGGCTGCAACATATCCTATATTATTGGTCTTTGTCAATGCTCCTGCTATAAGTCCATCCAGGTAGTAGACCTGATATAGGTCTGCAAAGTATGTTCCCACGTTATGTGCTCTCTTATATCCTGAACAGTGGAAGAACATCACATTTGGATATTTTTTCGCTGCAAGAATAGTTCCATCCATAAACTCGAAGCTAGTGGTGAAGATTACATTATATCCTTCTGATACGAGTGTATCGATTGTTTGGCCCAATTGCGATGCGCTTATACTTTCTAAAGATGTTGTTTTCAGCCAGTCCTTATATAGGTCTGCAACGATCCTCCTGCCGAGGTCATGCATGTAGCTCCATCCGAAGTCACCGACTGGTCCTACATAGATCCATGCCGCATGAATGGTCTGTGGCGGTGTCCACGTGGTTGGCGTCGCTGTCTTGATTGCCGCTGTAGGTGTTGACGTTGCTTTTCCTGCGGCGTACAATGTTCCGGCGTAGAATGACACGGCGCCTACGATGATGAGGATGATGACGAAGACTCCGATTAGGGCGTTCCTACTCATAATACTCCCCATGAGAGTTTCCCTTTACTAATCATTACTTGTATTGACGAGCCTAAAAAGTATAGCTTACACAAGGGTTTTGTATAGGTAATACCATCATATATACGGGTAAATCATCCGATACCTCTATGATGGGAGGTTTGTTTTGAACAAAGATATTATACAGAAAAAACTAAAGGCACTCGGGATCGGCAGGTTCCAGTTAATGGCTCTTCTTCAGGCCGCACGCTATTACTTATTAAATAAGGATCTAAGGAAGGCTAAGAGCTTCGGCTTGAACAGAGCAATATTCTATGCATGGGCCAAATACTATGGGCCCCATAAATGTCCCTACCGATTACTCCGCGTCATGGAGATGGTAAAGAGGCAGAGGAGCGACGGGAAGCTCGAGTATTGTCCCAAGGGCTTCGTCGAAGTGCTCGGTGAGTGTATCGAGGTATCTCCTAGAGGATACTATATGATAGGCGGGAAGGAGCAGACCGAATATGATTTCGACCAGCAGGTAACCAGGAAGATAAGATACATTATTGATCCCAAGAAGGCTTGGAGAGCCGCCCTAGAATACGTTTCTAGTTTCCCCGAGGAAATACTGCGTCACCCCGGAAAATTCTACAAGTACGTCTACGAACCCGTCCGTGATACCTTCTTCCTAGAACTCCTCGAGAAGGGAAGGGTTGAAGCCCCAAAGGACTTCATAGACTATCTATCATCGACAGAGAAGCGTGGAGCTCGCAGGGGTAAGAGTTTATATGACTTTATCAGTAGTGATGATAAGAAGAACGCTAATTGAATACATGGATGATAGTTGTGCCAGGCATCAATACAAAGCTACTAGCAATCATATTGTTGCTAAGCACAGCTGGTGCTATTGTTAAGTCTATAGGCGGAGTAATTTACGGGTCGAGAAGCCTCTTTGTCGACGCATTAACGTGTTTCGCGAACCTAGTAGCTATCACCGCAACGATTTATTTCTACAGGGCAAGCCTAATGCCTCCCGACGCCGACCATCACTATGGCCACTACAAGCTGGGATTCGGTGGCACGATCGTTAGCATGATGGCCTATAGCTTCGTCGCCGGAATAGCTGTATCAACGCTCATGGAGACCCACAGGTACCATGTATACATCCAGGCCGTGTGGATGGCTGTAGCCGGCTTCTTCCTCTACCTCGGAGCCATACTATTAGCAAACCGTGCAGGCGAGTTCTTCAGAGCATACGCAGTATTCACTATCAGCGAGCTCATTGAGAGCGGGACGGTTATCGTTGCTAGTCTTGGTGGAGTATTCATAAGCTATATAATCGACTATGTCGGTGCTGTGATCATAACGATATATATCTTTGTCGAGCTCTACGATACGGGGAAGAAAGTAATAATGTACCTGAGCGACGTAGCGCCGCCGCCCGATTTCATCGAGAAGGTCCGTAAACTCGTGGAAGATCATGGCTTCAGCCTAGTATCCCTCAAGATGAGACGTATAAGCGAGAACATTGTTCACGGCGACCTGGCGGTTAAGTCCAGGGAGGAAATGAGTGTTGAAGAGCTCGTAAAACGTATAAGGCATATCAAGGAAGAGCTTAGAGAAAAATATGGTCTCGACTGCTCTATCGAGATCGCTGGATAACACTGTGTTTTTAGCCCTTACTTCTAGTCTTATTGATCTGTTTCTCGAGCTCGTTGAGCTGCTGTAGGAGTTGCTGGAGCTCTTGTATCATTGAGGTGATCTTCTTCTTAATCATCTCTATGCGCTGAAGGGTTGACGGCATTGTTATATTGATTTGTCCTCCGCTCAGTGTTTTCAGGAATACCTTGAATTCCTGGAGACTCAACGTGTTCTGTACTGGCAGGGAGTACACGTTGCCTGTTTTAGCGTTGACTAGATCGATTGATATCACTCCTCTACCGTCGCTCGTGATTATTGTTACTTTCCAGTAGAGCGTTCCATTGATGATTATGGGTATCGGCTCTGCGAGTTTGAAGCGTGACCAGTCGTAGCGTGGATGTGCTTTCTGTATATAGGACGCTATTTTCGACGCGCCAATCCACTGTGTCGTGGGCTTATAGACCTTGATGACTGGATGTGTGGTTTCAGCATCAACGTATATGATGTATTTTATAGCGTAGCTCGCTCCGCTAGGCTCCGCTACGAAGAGCCAGTATAGGTGGCCCTTGTTATCGAATACTAGGTATGGCTGTGGGTTCATTCCTATATCTCTTATCGTGAAGGTCTGGTGGTAGAAAGCTACATTTATGAATCCCGAGCTCCACCTGTAGAGTCTTATCCATTCACGCGCTATTATCTCTGGAATAATTGGTATCTTGTAGGTTCTGAATATCTGGCCTAGTACTGGGTCGCTATATATCTTGTCCGCTTTAACGATCCTTATGTTGTCATCGGCAGATATTACTGCGTAGCCATAGAGCAATGGCACATAGTAGTCAGCGCCGCGCTCCCATGTTTCAAGAGGCACTAGGATGTATACCTGGTTCCTTAGTTTGACCTCTATGTTATCCTCTAGTAATGGTTTGCAGGATAAGCTTCTCGCCTTGAGCTCTCTGTAGAGGGTGTCAATGTAGAGAGGCGTGAGTCTTACTCGGTGTAGGGACCAGTAGAGCGTATGGTTTACGAATTCCACATCGGGCGGATAAGATGAACCATTAACGAATACTACTCCGTAAGCGTTTCTAAATAATTCGTTCCAGAAGCCCTCGGGCTCAATTATCCAGTTATACACTATGCTGTCTCCTTTATAGTATACATATGATTCATCCATATAGATAGTATGGGTAGGGATCTGTAGTAGTGATAATGCATAAGCATAAGCTGTTTCTAATGGTATTATACGGGTCATGGAGACCTCGATCGGCTTATCTATTATCTCTACATAATGCGATGCAATATATGATCCGCTAGAAGGTATCACTAGTACCGAGTTGATTATGGGTATGAAGATCAATGCTATAACGAATGCCCCGATAATTAGTGATGCTACTCGCTTAGCTTCCCTTGCGCCGTGTTCTATGCCTTGACGAGCTGTTTTCTTAACCCTGTATATCGCTATTGACGGTAGTACTATGAGCAATATGATTCCTATCACTAGTACTGTGTAGGCCGTACTGGCGAACTGCTCCGCTACAGGGCCAATTATGTTTACGAAACCCCCGCTTAGATATGATATTATATACAGTATTATGAAGACGACAATTATCTTAGGTATAATCGTACTTCTCAAAACCCTTCACCTATGTTTTCCATATTAGCCCGAAATTATATCTGGACTGCTATATATGGAGTAGATATTACCTATTATAAAAAATAGGTATTATAGAAAAATACTATCAAGGGTGCCAAAGACATGCGAGACGTTATAGGAGAGCTTATTGAGAAGATCAGTGTTAGGGATCTAGCCTCAATGATCGACCATACTGTTCTCAAACCTATTGCTGATGAGAAGATGCTGGAGAAATATATTGAGGACTACAAGAAGTATGGTTTTGCTTCTCTCGTCGTACCGCCATCCCTAGTATCTCTTGTGAGAGAGATTGGTGGTAGGGATATAAGGATAGCCACCGTGATCGGTTTTCCGCTTGGATATACTTTTACAGATGCAAAAGTGCTAGAGACTAGAAGGGCTGCTGAAGATGGTGCTAAAGAGGTTGACATGGTTATTAATGTGAACTGGTTGAAGATGAAGAGATACGATCTAGTTCTAGAGGATATTAGGAGAGTCGTTGAGGAGGCGAGGAGGAATGGGGTCGAGGTAGTCAAGGTGATCATAGAGGCTGGCCTCCTAACAGACGAGGAAAAAGTTAAGGCCACACAGCTAGTCCTTCAAGCAGGGGCCGATTATGTTAAGACAAGTACTGGTTTCACTGCAGGCGGTGCAACCGTGCATGATGTCAGGCTACTCTACCTAGCAGGAGAGGGGAAGCTCAAGGTGAAGGCTGCAGGCGGCATTAGACATGCACTCGACGCCTTGGCAATGATAGCTGCGGGGGCGTCTAGAATAGGGACTAGTACTGGTGACAAGATCATAGAGGAGTACATGAGGATAAAGAAGGCTTAGAAGCTATACGATAATACTTTTTCGGCATGTTTTATTATAATGTCTTCTCTAACCTCAACACCTATTCCGGGCTTTTCTGGAACGATATATGTTCCGTCACTCGATAGCCTCCACGGAGGCTCAACGATCTCTTCCGCGTAGAACCTTGATGATTCCGAGATATCATTGGGGTACTTGATGTTCGGCAGCGTTGCAGCGGCTATCTGGAAGGCTCTACCGATTCCTGTTTCTAGGAGACCCCCTATCCATACCGGTATATTGTGTTGGTATGCAAACCAGTGTATTGCGAGTGTTTCGCAGAGTCCCCCTACCCGGGCGGGCTTGATGTTTATTACTCGGTAGCTTCCAAGCCTGTATCCGGCTAGTGCGTCGTAGATGTTCTCTATGCTTTCATCGAGGCAGATCGGCGTATCTATGTTCTGCTGGAGAATACTGTGCATGTATAGGTCATCGTAGTGGAGGGGCTGTTCGATCATCAGTAAGTCGTATTTGTCTAGTTCTCTGAAGACCAGTATGTCGTGCAGCGTATAGGCGGCATTAGCGTCCACTTGGAGCGGTATATCCCCGTATTCTCTCCGTATAGTCTTAACAGGTAATACGTCCCAGCCAGGCTTGATCTTTATCTTGATCCTCCTATACCCTTTCTCAAGCCCAGCAGCGACGCTTCTGAGTAGTCTCTCCATATCTCCTATGACGCCTATGCTGAGCCCCGCTTCGACCTTCTTTCTCGCACCGCCTATGATCTTGTAGAGTGGTTCGCCTAGCCTCTTAGCATAGAGATCCCATAACGCGAACCCTACGCCTGCTTTAGCCATGTTATGTCCTCTGATCCTCGAAAGTATTCCTCTGAGGACACAGGGGTGTCTAATCTCCTTATCCCTTAGGGCGGGCACGATATAGTCTTTGATAACATGTATTGCTGTGGCTACTGTTTCGGGATTATACCATGGACCATTATCGACGGGTGCCTCCCCCCACCCTGTATAGCCTTCCTCATCTCTCAACATAATGAGAACAGTATCTCTAACCTTCATCGTGCCGAAACTCGTTGTGAATGCTTCTCGTAGAGGAGCCCTATAGTGAATTATTTTGACCTCGGAAATCCTCATGGGAGCTCGCCAGACAATATATGGTCTAGGCTTCTCCTCCATAAAACAAGATATGTGCGTGGAACATCTTTCTTCTCAACGATAACCCATACAATAATGTATCCAAGCCTATTGATGTATTCTTCGAAAACCCTCCTCATGCCAAGCCTCCAGTTGAGGAGCTCCTCCCTAGATTTTTCCCTTACTTTAGACAGGCTATAGGGTATCTCAGCGACGAGGACATCGCTGCGTAGCCCGAGATCATAGTCTCTAAGTACAACGGCGCCATCGAGTATCTCGGTAGAATTGATCTTCTCCGCACTCAGCTCCGAGAGCTTCTTAGGACCCTTAAGCTCTTTATTCATGGCCAGCTCGATGCGGCGAGAAGCTATCCACCATTCGGCCTCGAAGCGATCGCTCGGCATACCCTTGTTTATCTCGTCCTCCATTTCGCCGTAATAGTTGGGCTTGAACCTCCTCACGATGACGCCGTTTTTCACTATGTTGAAGTAGGCGTTACTGGATTGTAGAGGATCAAATGTCCACCTGTAGAGAACATAGCCTTTCTGTAGGGCTAGTTTTCTCTGCCACTTCTTCATTCTTTCCCCGAGGCCCTTACTACGTAGTTCTGGGACTACTCCGAACAAGTGGCTATAGAGGTAGAGCTGTCCGTCCCGATAGCCTGGGACACTAAATAATAATCCCTTAGCCTCACCGGTGTGTTTATCGAAGAGGCCAAAGACTACGCCGCCGTGCCTGTGCCCAGCTATTATCATGTGGTAGGTGACTGTCTCAATGTATCCCGGCATACCCCATATCTTGATCTGTACATCCATTAGTTCGCGGTAATCACGTGGAGAACACGGTTCTCTTATGACGAGCTCCATACCATCAACATTTATCTCTTCGTAAACCCTACGCTCTTGTCCTTCACTCCTCAACGTACTCGATCCTCTCCAGACCGAGTGCTTCTTCAACAATAATGTCTACCTGGTCTCCCGTTGCCTCGCTATAGGCTTTCTTCTCGATCCCAGCTATCTTCTCACATACATTCTTAATCTTCGACGCGGGTATGTAGATGTACTCGCCATCACTTGTCTCTAGGAGGACTACGTACTTCTTCCTCCTATGATCGATAACTAGGTGCAGTATAGGATAAGTCTCATCATGTATGTCCTCATAGACAGGCATACACTACACCGTCACGGAAGATCTTGCTAATCAAGTGGCGAATATCCTGTTTCAAGTATTTTAGAATAGTATCCATGGGTGTCTTTCAGCTTCATCAGCTCAACCTCTATTCCCCTACTACTTACTCCTACGATCTTGATGACTGCTTCTACTCCGAGCTCTTCTATGAAATCTAGATAATCGTTGAGGTCTTCCTCACTCGGGAATACGAGCTTGTAGGTTGCGGCTATCAGTTTGCCTTTGCTCCTCTCTTTCAAGCTCTCAACAGCCGGGAGAAGTATTGCCTTGCCCAGTCTTTCAGCCAGACTATCGAACTCCTCACCCTCTATACCGTATTCGTATACCTGACATATTAGGCGAACAATTCTCGAGAACAGATACCCTCTTCCCTCGTCAAACGGGTACTTCATGCCCTCCCGGATATCTCTTATATTAATATATATTGTAGTATACTTCAATGGAGGCATACGATGCTCTGGATCCTTGATTACAACTCCTTCTCTTCCCCGCTTGTCGAGATCGTCTATGACTTTCCTTAGACCCTCTAAATCATCTTTACGTAGACGTGCCAGAATAGGAACACGTTTAAGTCCATATTTTTCAACTACTTCATCCCTGATACGTAGAGGCAATAGCCTCCCGTTTTTCAGAGCATCAAATATAAAATAATCAAAACCACCAGCCTCCGGGTATTCGTAGACTACATAGGGGTTCTCGGTTCCAACTACTTCGCCAGCCAGGACGAGGTCTTCGGATTCTCTCAGCGCCTCCTTGATCTTGTCGCCGTAGAGCCTGTTTATCCTAGCCGTTGTATATGGGCATATATACCCGCCACGAGTAATAGCTATGACTCTTCCACCAGCTATTGTTACTCTCACGTTATAGCCATCCATTTTCTCCTCGACAATTACCTCGTCGATCATATGGAGGGGTACTCCTTCTAGAAGAGCTAGTCGCTGAATACTTGGATAGCCATGTATTATTTTCTCCTCATCGAGAAGGACCATTGTTCCTTCACAATAGGAGCCTAGATCCTCGCGGAGGATCGCGTAGTTTATATCCTTATAGCTCATTATCCTGATCGTTCTGCCCAGTTTTTTCTCGATTTTCTCATATGGGATATCGAGTATTTCTGATAATTTTTCGGCTACATTGTCTTTATTCATTTTTTCACCTAGGTATTATTGTATTTTATTAATATATTGCTTTTCAGTATATCAGACAATTTTATTGTATTAGGGTTTAAATACTTCAATTCCTATATATCTTAATGAAATATGATAACTATTTAAAATTAGTTACTTTGTACGGTATTTTATATAGATTACTGATTTTGGTGATCTGTTTGGCAACATATAACAGGATAATGTCATCTCTAAAAATTTTACGAGAACTTGATAGTATACTGGATTTCTCACGCTCATCTAATCAACTATTAATAATATTCTACATGTCGAGCGTCAATAGAGAGACAAGTATTTCAGAGCTCGCCGCTAGGCTGAAACTCTCAAGAAAAAGCGTTCTGGACAGCATACGTAAGCTTGAACGTAAAGGACTTGTTGAAAAAATCTATCGTGATGACGACATCTATCTTACCTTGTCAGAAAAAGGTAGAGACTATATGAGGAAGCTGATGGCCATACTCTCGACTCGGCACGAGGCACAATTACCTAGTACCGATACAGCCCTAAAAGTCATGACTAGGATAAATATTGGTCATGAACTAGTAACAGCGTATAGGATCTATAGAGCTCTTATAGCGCTAGGCTTCTCTGACAAAATACATGTGAGTCTAAGAGATCTCTCGAGACACATGGGTTTAAGCATGGAGAGAGCGAAGAGCTATCTCGATGCTTTCAGCGCATCTCCTTCAAGACTGTTCAGAAGAATATCAATGCCAAGCGGAGTCTATTATAGGCTTGAGAAAGAGGGCAAACGCATACTCTACTACTCACCACACTATATGGCTTCGAGGAAATCAAGGATCTACAAATTCTTGTCAAAATTGTTCAAAACACCGTGGCTTGACGAGATAATAGGAAGAATCAGCTTAATCATGATCCCCCTAATATCTGTGACATCAATCATTACCGGCTTAATAGGAGAGGTAGTTATCGCTTCATTATTCCTAGGCTTAGGGTCCCTGATATACGTGCTGATAATATTATTCTTGTTAAAGATTAAACCATAATCTTCTCAACATGCTTCAATATTATATTAACAAGTTTCTCTGCCAGACGCTCTGCTTCAACCTCCTTGTTAAGCACCAGCAACAAGATCTTCTCGCCAAACATTATCCCCAAGTACTTGTACTTGAACCCATTACCACCAAGTATAACATACATACCATGCTTTTTTGGGAAGAAAAGGTTCTCCGCCAAGAAAACAGTATCATCATCTATCTCGGGCGGCCAATAAGCTAATATTCCCTCCTCGAAACTAATGATCATAGCAGCTACAACGCCGGAGCCATCAACTAGTATCGATAATGGTTCCCAGGGCTTACCTATACCAGCCATTATCTTGTCACAACCAGCAAGATTCGTTGCAAGTCCTGTTTTTGTATCAAATAACAAAGGTTGCATCACCACTTATATTATTATTTCCGTTCAGAGTTAAGGATATCTAACCTCAACGATCAAAAATAAGTTGCCGGCGACTACTCGGCGAAAATATTATTCCACAATCCATCGCCAGAAAAGAGGCGGGGCGTCGTCAGGATTCTCCAATTCTATAAATAAACATTAGCCAAAACATATCACAGGAAAGTATCTCGAAATGACCCTAGCCGGGTGATGGGCATGAAAAAGCCCAGACGTCACCGTAAGAAGAAAGGTATCGTTGGTATCGAAGCTGCCATCGTGCTGATCGCATTCGTCATCGTAGCAGCGGCGCTGGCATTCGTAGTACTAAACATGGGTATGTTCACAACACAGAAGAGCAAAGAAGTCATCAGTAGGGGCTTGGAGGAGTCCACCAGCGCACTACAGGTAGCGGGAACAATAACGGCGGAAGTAGAAAGTGGAGCACCTTATGTGGATGCTATCGCAATACCAATACAGGTAGCCCCGGGCAGAGAGGCTATTGACCTTTCTACAAATGTAACGACAATATTCCTGCAGACTCCCAAGAACACTTATACCAATACTCATGAGGGTGTATGGGCACTGTACTATGACTCTGGCAAGGATGACTACTATCTCGTATGGATAGAAGGAGTTCTTAGTGTAAGTAATATAACTCAGGCGATTAGCTGGCCATATTCACTTGCTAACACGACACTAACTATTGACGGACGTAATTACACAGCGATTGATCTCAAGACATCAACGCCGCCGAGTCTATCACTACTCTTCAACAAGACAAAGTCAGTTGTGCTGGATCTACTGAACTTTAACTCGACAAAGGTAACGAAGCAATTGACCAACTCGATCTCATTCATTATATTTACACAGTGGAACAAAGGTTCAACGATACTGAAGTTTGGCGACAAGGCATTAGTACTAGTACTACTAGGAAGCAATGACCTACTAACATATTATCAGCAGTTCACTGTTGAGCTAAGACCACCTGTCGGCGCTCCATTGACGATTACTAGAAGCTTACCAGCTTCGCTGACCCCTGGCACTCTGATATCACTATCGTAACGCTGATAAGCAAACATGTCTTAACCCAATATCTTTTTTCCCATATACCCATCACACCTGTATGGTGTCTCGCCATGAATGGGTTTGGCTCGATTTCCATATTTAAGAGAAGGGTTTTGGAGGGTGTTTTAGTAGGTGTAGTAGTACTTTCAGTATTAGTTATATTAGTCATAGCTTCATTTATCTATGTGTTCAACATGATACTTGGCCTAGATGTTAGTATGCCTTTGAAGATAGCTTTATGTTTCATCCCTATAGGTTTTGCTACTTTTGCAACTTCAATAATAATGCATGAAATACTAGACCTAGGCATTATAGCCAATAACATAATATCTTCGGAATACTCGGCAGATTTTTTCAAAGGACACCACGGGAGATCATTAATGATATACTGCCGCCTAAATCATTTCTCCGCAGAAAACTCATCATACCGCTCGTACTGTTGTTCACAAGGAAGATCCTTGAAGAACTACGTAGGCAGGCAGAGGAGGTGATGACTGCTTTGGCCGAAGCTAAAACCGATACCCCCGTAACAGAGATCGATGAGCTACGTAAAGAGATTAATCAGCTTAAGAAGGGATTGGAGGAGCTTAAAGAAGTTGTTGCTGAGATCAGGGCTAGTCTCTCGGATCTACAGAACCCGTTCGCAATGCTTTCTCCACCTCCCCAGACACCATCAATGACGACCGGGACAACCGCCCCTGAGAACGAACGTATAGAGGAGACAGAGAAGACCTGGCTCGAAGAAAAACCAAAGATCAAGATTCCTGTTTCAGGAGGAGGTGAAGAGTTGAGCAGGGTTATCAGAAAAGAAGAAGGGTTTAAGGCGAAGACAAGGTTTGTCGGGGAGAAAGATTATTTGAGCCTCGAGGATTTAAAGGGTTTAATATCCGATATAGGGAGAGCGATCAAAGAAGAGGTCGAAGAGAGGTCCGCTAGGCGTGGTAAGGCTATGGATGTCAGGAGAGTTATCAGGATCCTTAAAACAATCTATTCGCTAAGGAAGTCTTTACCCAAAGAGAGTATTGAGAACATTGTTAAGTTGGCGGAGATCCTCGGATTGATAACGAGCGATGATAAGGAGGTCCTAGACACTGTTATGTCGCTGGTAGAGGATGCCCTCAAACAAGACCTAACCCCCGATGAACAGATACTCGTTCTCTATATCCTCATGAAGAACCTTGGCTACGTTGATGAAAATCTCGAGGACGAGATACTCAAGATAGTATCCGGTGTGATCCTGTCGAAAAAGAAGAAGGCGAAGGAAACCGAAAATGAGGAGTTCCCCCACGGGGTCGTCGGTGGATCTTAGTTTTTTATACGTAGAGGGTGGTCTACACCATGGTCTCGACGACGATATCACAGGCACTGTTGACTATAGTAGCGATATCGCTAGCTGTAGCTCTCGCCGTCGCGGTGATGTCTCAGCTCAGCAATATCCTTAACTCCATTAGCATAGCGGTTAATCATAGAAGTGAAGCTCTCCGCATGGTTATCACTATTACTAATGCCTACTATGATCCTGTTTCCCATAATTTCCACATATTTGTGAAGAACACAGGCGACGTACCATATAGTGATCTAGATAATATCGATGTTTACTTAGGGAATGCTACTGGCGCTCTTGACTACTACAACATTTCTACCGCGAACATAACCGAGTACGGACCGGAGCCCGGTGTCTGGGAGCCTGGCGAGACCATACAGATAACGATCCATACTACGAAGACCTATACACCGCCCTACGAGGTAAAAATAGTATTATCCAATGGTGTCTCGACGACTTATGTCTTTGGCTGAGGGATGAGGGGTGATCCCGGATGGGTGTAAGCACGACTATGAGCGGCGCTATAGTG